>JAESGE010000275.1_pt1 | contig 13821 bp, 13 predicted proteins | sample 9269601 | NCBI WGS metagenome assembly JAESGE01 (sample SAMN14515569, study PRJNA621662) | algae metagenome | isolation source: Tolypothrix brevis GSE-NOS-MK-07-07A and co-occurring heterotrophs from wet... | place: USA: Grand Staircase Escalante National Monument, Utah | collected 2006-04-16
TCACCAAGGCTGGATTGCTTCGCTGACGCTCGCAAAGACGGTTGAGGGATGCGACAGCCTTCTGGCCTTGCCCACACAGACGGGAAGGCCGTTCTAGCGATAGCCGAACTTGCCCTTGGTGGCGTTGATCTGGCCGATGGCGCCGGCCTCGTTGCTGCCGGCGCAGGCGGTGCGCGCCGTGGCGATCTCGGCGCTCACGCGCTCATGCACGCCCTTGGTGGTGTGGCCGGTGGCAAGATCGTTGTCCATCACCGCCTGAAAACGCTCGACTTCACCCGAGCAGCCGCTGCCGCCCGGAAGCCGGAACGTGCTGGGCGTGACGCCGGGAGGCGCGCTCGACGGCGGCGGCGCGGGTGGCGTCCCGGCCGACTGGCAGGCGGCGAGTCCGAAGGCGCAGAGGACCAGAAGCGAAACGCATGAAACCGAAGGGCGTCTTTCGAGGGGTAATGTCATCGTCCGGCTCCCGATGCTCTGACGTTGGCGTCATCGTGACCTCCCATCCGCCAGATTCAACGCGGTTGGTCAACTGCCGGAACGCCGGGCTTCGATCCCGCCAAGAATTTCGCTTGCCCGATCCGAAATTCCGGTCATACTCCAAAGTGTGATGAACAGAACCCGCGCCAGGGCACGCGTTGCCGCAGTGAAGCTCGATGGAATCCGCCGCCTTCAGGCCCGGATCGATATCGCTTGCGCCGGTGCCCTCGCCCTTCTGTCGCTCCTGCTCCTTATCCGCCCCTGAGGGCCGGCCGGGCTTGAGCCTGGGCGCTCAGGGGAGTTGAACACGGCGTTTCACCAGACCCTGGCAGTACACGCGGAATTCGCCCGAGCCTTCAAGGCCGCATTTCCGCTCAAGGCAAAGAGCGATCCCATGTCTCACCCACCCATGCCCCATCAGGCTGAACCCATATCGGCCGCGCCGAACCCCTCCGACCGCGTCGTCATCTTCGACACCACCTTGCGCGACGGCGAGCAATGCCCCGGCGCGACCATGACCTTCCACGAAAAGCTCGAGATCGCCGATTTCCTCGATGCCATGGGCGTCGACATCATCGAGGCCGGCTTTCCCATCGCCTCGGACGGCGATTTCGAGGCGGTGTCGGCCATTGCCGGCCGCGTCAGGCGGGCGACGGTCGCAGGGCTGGCCCGCGCCGGGATGAAGGATATCGACCGGGCGGGCGAGGCGGTGAAGCATGCCGTCAACGGCCGCATCCACACCTTTCTTTCGACCTCGCCCGTTCACATGAAATACAAGCTCCAGAAAGAGCCGGACGAGGTGCTGGCGATGGTCGTCGCCTCCGTCACCCGCGCCCGCAACCTCGTCGCCGATGTCGAATGGTCGGCCGAGGACGGCACGCGCACGGAAGCCGATTTCCTCTGCCGCTGCGTCGAGGCGGCGATTCGGGCGGGCGCGACCACGATCAACATCCCCGACACGGTCGGCTATACGACGCCCGACGAATACCGCGCCCTGTTCCGCATGGTGCGGACACGTGTGCCCAATTCCGACAAGGCGATCTTCTCGGTCCACTGCCACAACGATCTCGGCCTCGCCGTCGCCAATACGCTGGCCGGCATCGAGGGCGGGGCGCGCCAGGTCGAATGCACGATCAACGGCATCGGCGAACGGGCCGGCAACGCGGCGCTGGAGGAGATCGTGATGGCGATCAAGACCCGCCAGGACGCCTATCCCTACGGCTGCGGCGTGGAATCGACCATGCTGAACAAGGCCTCGCGCCTCGTCGCCAACGCCACGTCCTTTCCGGTGCAGTACAACAAGGCCATCGTCGGCCGGAACGCCTTCGCCCATGAGAGCGGCATCCACCAGGACGGAATGCTCAAGCACACCCAGACCTACGAGATCATGACGCCGGAATCGGTCGGCGTCGCCAAGACCTCCCTGGTGATGGGCAAGCATTCGGGCCGCAATGCTTTCAAGGACAAGCTGAAGCAGCTTGGCTACGATCTCGGCGAGAACCAGATCGAGGACGCCTTCGTCCGCTTCAAGACCCTGACCGACCGCAAGAAGCATGTCTATGACGAGGATATCGAGGCGCTGGTGGACGAGAACATCGCCACGGCCAACGACCGGGTGAAGCTCGTCTCGCTGACCGTCATCGCCGGCACGCGCGGGCCCCAGCGCGCCACCATGAGGCTCGATGTCGGCGGGCGGATCGTCACCGAGGAAGCCGAGGGCAACGGCCCGGTCGATGCGGTGTTCAACGCCATAAAGGCCGTCGTGCCGCACGAGGCCGTGCTTGAACTCTATCAGGTCCATGCCGTCACCGAAGGCACGGACGCGCAGGCGGAAGTTTCCGTGCGCCTCAGCCAGGCCGGCTCCGCCGTCACCGGGCGCGGCGCCGATCCCGATACGCTGGTCTCCTCCGCCAAGGCCTATCTCACCGCGCTGAATAAGCTCATCGCCCGGGGCGACCGGGTGCATTCACAGGTCGCGGCCGAATGACGGCAATACGGGTCGTTCCGGCGTGAAGCTCTCCTACGCCCAGAATCTCGAGGACCTGACGCTCGCGAAGGTCTTTCCGGATAAGCGCGACGGCTTCTATGTCGACGTCGGCGGCGGCCATCCCGTCGCCGACAACGTCACCTTCTGGTTCTATCTACAGGGCTGGTGCGGCCTCGTCGTCGAGCCGCAGGCGGCTTTGTGCGAGCTTTATGCCCATGTCCGGCCGCGCGACATCGCGGTCGCCACGCTGGTGGGCGCGGTCGAGGGCGAGGTCGATTTCCATGTCGTCGACCGGCTGCACGGCTTCTCGACCACGGTGATCGGCAATGCGCAAGGCGCGGCCGGCTTCGGCGCTGGCTTCACCACGATCCGGCATCCGGTCACCACCCTGGCCCGGCTGTGCGAACGGCACGCCATCACGGCGATCGATGTCCTGAAGATCGATGTCGAGGGGGCGGAGGCCGCCGTGCTGGCCGGCGTCGACTGGACGAAGGTCCGGCCACGCGTGCTGGCGATCGAGGCCGTGGTGCCGGGCTCGATGGACGACGCTTCGGCCGGCTTCGAGCCCTTTGTGCTGGCGCAGGGCTACCGCTTCGCCTTCTTCGACGGGCTGAACCGTTTTTATGTGGCGGACGAGGCCGCCGAACTGATGGCGCGCTTTCCCGACGACAAGCTCGACTGGGGCGCGGTCGAGCATCTCTGGGACCATGGCCGCGCGCCGCAGAACCCGGCCCATGCCGATCACGCGCTGGCGAAGGCGCTGGTCGACGGGTTCCTCGCCCACCTGCCGATGCTGGACCCGGCGCTGCTGCGACGCCTGATCGAGAAGGGGCTGGACCGCGTTGATCCGCCCGCTCCGGATCTGGAGGCGCTGCTGCTCGGGACCTTGCGAGATGAAAGCAAAGGCCAGCAGAACCGGGGCGATGGCAGCGCCACCGACGAAACCCCCGCCGCCCTCATGGCGACGGAGGCCTTCCGCGCCGCCCTCGGCCGCATTGCCTGCGCCTATGACGGTGGCCACCTGATGGACGATTGAGGACGGGCCGGCGCCTATGAGCCTGACGGGAAGCCTCCGCTCCTGGCGTCAGGCTGCGCGTCTCTTGACGCTTTGCCCGACGATTCCGGACGGCGACTGCTCGACAGCGGACTCGTGCAGCGTCGTCCTATGGGAATAGGCCATCCTGTCGGTATGTGCGATCGCATCCGCCAGTTTCCGGACTCCAGTCACGAAGCCAAGGCCGATGGCCAGCGCACCCAGCCAGAACACGGCGATATCGAGGTGGTAGGGCAGTTCGTTCAGGTGAAAGTCGGTCGGATTCATGGATCACATTTTCCTTTTCGACGGGAAGCGATGCTCCTGTTGGATGGAAGGGAATGTCGGCTGCCGGGTTCCTGCGAACAACCGCCGCCCGATCCGGCCTTGGGGCCCGCGGTGAACCGCATTTCCACGATCATGCGAGTCTTCGGGGTTACACGGACCTCCTGGCAATCGGACCCTCGGCCCGTTGCCTCCAGTTCAGGTGCTCGTGCAGCAAGGTGATATTGCGCATGTTGGCGCGCCAGAACACGTCGCCGAACCAGCCGAGAACGGGCACGGCGCTGATCACGGCGTCGATGCCGACATTACCGGCCATACGCAGCAGCGTCCCGGTTGGAACGCCGAGCCGTCTTGCTTCCCAGATGAGATAACCGGACACACCTTTTGCAGCCAGCGTGCCGATGCCCGGAATGAGGTTGAGCGCCGCGTCCGCGCCGACCCTGATGGACGTGCCGGGAATGCGGATCGCGCTGTCGAGGAGCCGTGCCAGCCCCTCCAGCCGCGCCCGTGCGTCCGCCACCTCGGCCGTGCCTGGTGCAGGGGACTTGCCCAGCGGCGGAAGAATAACACTTTCAGCGCGTGTAAAAACTCGTGATGACATGGTCTTCTCCCAATGTAGATACGTGCGGATGCGCATATCTGAAGTGGAAGAGTCCGACATCGTCGCCTCAACAAGGCGACCAGAGGGGCCCGGACCCCGTTACGGTGATGATTTGGTGACGAGGGCACCCCGGTTTCAAGAGTATACGTTTCATTTTCGAGAAAAAATTCAAATGTCGTTCCTGTATGCGATTTATACTTGAAAATCGGTGCGCGCCTCCCATTTCGGGTCCAACCCCTGATCCGGGCCCCTCTGGCGTGCGCTGTCGGCGCGAACGCGATGTCGGATCGATTTCGACATTAAAGCCGGCATGAAGGGCAGACCTGTGAGGAAATGGCGGCAATCCCCCTGACCCGGCAACCTGCTGGCTCTGGTGCGAGCCGAACCGGCGATTGCAGGCATCCATCACTCACCGACCCGTAACCTGAAAAGGCTCGTCCCATGCTTCACGATCTCTTCGCCTGGCTCATCGCCACTTTCGTCATCGCACCTGTGCAGGCGGAATTCGCCAGCCGGATGCAGGCGGCGCAGGTGCCGGCCGCTATCATCCGGCAAGTCGAGGGCTGCGTCGTCGGCGCCGCGCCGGTGCTGATCGACCGGGCCACCGGCAACCCCTGGTGGGGACTCACCACCACGATCGGCGTCGCGGCGGGCTACACCGATGCCAAGGCGATCCTGGCCGAAGCCTCGCCGGCCTGCGCGGCGGCGGTCGCGGCCGTAAGACCTTTCCTGGAAAGCCCTCGCGTCTGACGTCCCTGATCCAGTTCCCGCGTGAGCACCACCCCGCCGCCATTGACGTTAACGCACAAAGCGCCTATGTGCAGCGCAGCAAGAGGCCAGCCCTTCACGGCCCCTTGCCTTGCAAGCGCGTGAACCGCGGCCTTCAGGCCCGGCCTTGCATCTCAAGGACCAGCCGCACCGATGCGGCCTTATCCAACGGTCCTCCCCCTGTCCGGCGATCCCGCGTCACGCGAGGGCCCGTCTCCTTCCAAGGCCGCTCAAGTCGGGCCTTTGGGGGCGCTGGCATTTGCCTCGACTTGCTTTGAACGGAACTTTCCTTGACCGACCATACCAATCGCTTTTCACGCCCGGATTCCGCCAATCGTGGTGCGCCGTCCGGTGAAAACCGCCGCCCCCATTTCCGCAACAAGCGCTCCGATGTGCCGCGCAACGATCGTCGCCCCGACGAGAACATCCGCTTCGCCGCCATGCGCGACGAAGCGCGCGAGGAGACTCCGGCCGCGCCCCGCAATCCCCCCGTCGATGCCTCGGCCTTCGAGGCGCTCGGCCTCTCCGCGCCGCTCGTGAAGGCGCTGTCGGTCGAGGGCTACACCACCCCGACGCCGATCCAGCTCCAGGCCATTCCGCCCGTCATGGAAGGCCGCGATCTCGTCGGCATCGCCCAGACCGGCACCGGCAAGACGGCCGCCTTCGCGCTGCCGATCCTGCACAAGCTTGCCGAAAGCAACATCCGGCCGCTGCCCCGCGCCGTGCGGACCCTCATCCTCTGCCCGACCCGCGAGCTTGCCGGCCAGATCGGCGAGAGCTTCGGCACCTATGGCCGCTATCTGCGCCTGTCGCGCGCCGTCGTCTTCGGCGGCGTCTCGCTCGGCAACCAGATGCGCGTGCTCGAGCGCGGCGTCGATGTGCTGGTGGCGACACCTGGCCGGCTGATCGATCTGCTGGAGCGCCGCGCCGTGACGCTCAACGCGGTCGAGATCCTGGTGCTCGACGAGGCCGACCACATGCTCGACCTCGGCTTCATCCACGCCATCCGCCGCGTCGTGAAGATGCTGCCGAAGGAGCGCCAGAACCTGTTCTTCTCGGCCACCATGCCGGAGGCGATTTCCGGCCTCGCCAACGACATCCTGCGCGATCCGGTGCGCGTCTCGGTCACGCCCGTGGCCAAGACCGCCGACAAGATCGAGCAGCATGTCATCTTCACCGAGCAGCGCACCAAGACGGAACTGCTGATCCGCCTCACCGCCGAACTCGGCATCGAGCGCGGCCTCGTCTTCAGCCGCACCAAGCACGGCGCCGACAAGATCGTGAAGCTGCTGAGCGCCGCCGGCATCGAGACCGCCGCGATCCATGGCAACAAGTCCCAGAACGCCCGTGAAAAGGCGCTGAAGGACTTCAAGGACGGCAAGCTGCAATTGCTCATCGCCACCGATATCGCCGCGCGCGGCATCGATGTCGACGGCCTGACCCATGTGGTCAATTACGATCTGCCGGATGTGCCGGAGGCCTATGTCCACCGCATCGGGCGGACGGCCCGCGCGGGCGCCAGCGGCATCGCCGTCGCCTTCTGCGCGGCCGACGAGATCACCAGCCTGCGCGCCATCGAGAAGCTGACGAAAAAGCCGATCCCGGTGATGGAGCACGCCCTCGGCCAGCCCGAGCCCGCGGCCAGCGGCAATGCCGCCCAGGCGGCGCGGCGCGGCGGCGGCGGCCGCCCCCAGCAGGGCCGCCCTCAGGGCGGCCGGCCGCAAGGTGGCCGTCCCCAGGGGGATCGTCAGCAGCAGGGCCGCCAGCAGAACGGCCGCTCAGAAGGCGGTCGTCCTGAAGGGGGGCGTTCGGAATTCGGCAATGCCTTCGCGGATCGCTTCAACGCACTCGACCGGGCTCCGCGCCCTCAAGGCGAGCGTTCTGCAAGCGGACGGTTCGACCCGCTGCGCGAGGATCGTCGCCCGCGCAGCGATGCCGTTCCCGCCGACAGAAGCGCCGGCGACCGCCCGCGCCCGCCCCGCGGCGGCGCACCCGAGCGCAACCGCTTCGGCTCCGGTTTCTCGCAGCCGCCAGCCAAAGCGCGCTGATCAAGCCCTTGAGGCGCGGGGTTCGCCGCGCGCCGCAGGGTCTCCGGTCGATCGGCTTTCCAAGGCTGGACACCGGCTTTCGACTTTGCTAGAGGCAACACATCGGAAGGGCGGTCGACACCGCCCTTCTGTTTTTCAGGCGGGACGCGCAGCGTTTCCGCCGCAGCGATGGGCGCTTAGCTCAGTTGGTAGAGCAGCTGACTCTTAATCAGCGGGTCGTAGGTTCGAAACCTACAGCGCCCACCATCGCTTTCGTCCGCCATTTCAATGGTTTGAAAAAAAGGGCGCCGGGTTCAACCCCGCGCCCTTTTTCCGTTGCGGCAGGTGCGCATTGCGTTGTGGCAGGCGCTCATGCCCCTTCGACGATGCGGATGTCGCGTTCGGCTCCGTTGCCCAGCGCGGCGAGCGCCTCCTGATAATCGGGGCTGTCATGCGTGGCCATGGCCTGCGCGACGCTGTCGAATTCGATGACGACGGTGCGCTGTTGAAGACCTGCCTCGTAGACATGGGCGGGAAGTCCACGGACAAGAATGCGTCCGCCGCCCTTGGTTACCGCGGCCCCGCTGAGCTTGGCATAGGCGGCAAGCGCCTCCGGATCGCGGACAGACCGATAACATGCAACCCAATAGGCTTTGGCCATCGTCGTTTCCCTTCATGTCGATGCTGGAGACCGGCATCATGCGGCACGCCTTGGCGCTCGGATAGGGTCCAGAAGGGGTTTTCAGCATCGGCCGACGGCGTCACACCTCGATCCGGCTCGCCAGGTCGCGCTCGCGTTCGGCTTCGCCCAAGCGTCGGATCAGGGCGCGCTGCATGTCGCGCACGGCGCGCGGCGTCATCGTCCGGCATTCGGGCGCGCCCTCCACATGCCCGCCATAGCGGTCGCAGAGGATGACATCGAGGCCGGGCTCCAGCCGCTCGATGGGGAAATTCAGGTCCACCGCCAGCGCGAAGACATGGCACCAGGGCTGGTAGTTCTGCCACTTGCGGTCCTGCGCGAAATCGGCCCAGCAGGATTTCGCCTCGACGATCCAGATCGTGCCCGACGGCGCGAATCCGACCACGTCGGCGCGCAGGCCGTTGGGCAGGGTGACTTCGGTCGCCACGGTGAAATTCATCGACCAGAGCAGTCGTCGTGCGCCGCGCATGACGTCGAGCGTCGCCGTCGGGCGGTCGGCGAGGGGAGCGACAGACTCCAGCCCCGCAAGCCGTGACAGGCGCGGCTTCGGCAAGGCCACGGGCCGGGGCGCGATCGGCGGCGTCTCGAACAGGTCGGTCAGGAGGGCGGTTCTGGATGGCATGTGAAATGGGAGGGTCTGAAAAAGGCCGCGCCGGCACGACGCAGACGCCTGAGTGAATCAGGAGAATCGGCCGGCGGCAAGGTGGGTCGGCCTAAAGCCGGATCACCCGGTCGGCGGCCTCCGCATCGCTCTCGTCATGGGTGACGAGGATGACGGGCAGGCCCGCTGTCCGCAGCCGGTCCAGCACCAGCGCGCGCACCTCGATCCGCATCGCCCGGTCGAGCCGCGAGAACGGTTCGTCGAGCAGCATCGCGGCGGGTTCGGCGAGCAGGCTGCGCAACAGCGCGACGCGGGCCTTTTGTCCGCCGGAGAGCGTCGCCACGTCGCGTCCCTCGAAGCCCGAGAGCCCGGTTTCCGCGAGCGCCTGGCCCACGGCAAGCCGCCGCGCCGATGCATGTCCCGTTTTCGTGTTGCCCGGCTTCAGGCCAAATAGCAGGTTCCCCGCGACCGAGAGATGCGGAAACAGCATCGGATCCTGGAACAGCAGGCCGATGCGCCGGCGCTCGGGGGCCAAGCCGGTGATGTCGACGCCGTCGATCAGGATGCGCCCGGTCGCCGTGAAGGCGGGGTCGAGGAAGCCGGCGACATGGCCAAGCAGCGTCGACTTGCCGACGCCGGACGGCCCCATGATCGCCAGCACCTCGCCAGGCGCGACCGTCGTGTCGAGGGCGATCAGCGGTGCCGCATCCAGCCGGATGTCAACGGCGTCAAGCCGAAGTCCACGCATCAGGCGAGGCTCCGCATGTCGCGCCGGTTTCGCCAGGTCCAGCGCGGAATGGCGAGGGCGAGGGCGAAGGCGAGCAGCGGCAGCAGCATCTGTGCCAGCGCCCAGATGCCGATCAGCCGCCGATCGCCGCCAGAGGAGAGGGCCACCGCCTCGGTGGTGACGGTGGCGACGCGCCCCGCGCCGGCCATCAGCGTCGGCAGGTATTGCCCGACACTGACCGCGATGGCGATGGCGAGTGCCGCGAGCAGAGGTCCCAGCAGCAGCGGCAGGCGCACGGCGATCAACGTCCGCAGAGGCGAGGCGCCAAGACCGCGCGCCGCCATCGCGAAGCGCGGATCAAGCCGGCGGAACGGATCGGCCAATGCGAGATGCAGGTAAGGCAGCACGAACACGCCGTGCGCCAGCACCACCGGCGCAAGGCCGGGACGCAGGCCACCGGCCTCCAGCAGCACGACAAGACCGGGCATGAACACGACTTGCGGCACGATCAGCGGCAGGTAGACGAGCCCGGGCGAAAGCGGCGTTTCGCTGGCTTGCCCGCGCGTCTCGCTGGCGAGGGCGGCGATGGTCAAGACCAGGCAGAGGCCGGCGGTAAGCGTGGCGACGAGCGCCGTCGTGCCCAGCGTCGTGGCGATCCCGGCGCCGTCACGCATCCAGCCCGCCAGGCTCCAGCTTTGGGGCAGGACATCGGGAAAGCGCCAGATGCCGGCGACCGAGGCAAGGCCGAGCCCCAGCGCGCCGAGCGTCAAGACCGCGGTGCTCAGGCCGACGCCGATGGCGCCGGGCAGCAGCAGGGCGCGGGCCGGGTCCTCGCGCACGCCGTTCCCCAGGTGATGTCGCAACAGCCGCGCGCACAGGATTTCCCCCAGCCGCCACAGGCCCAGCGCCGCGAGCGTCACGCCAAGCTGCAACACCGCCGCCGCCGCCGCCATGCCGCGCCGCGACAGGTCGGGATCGTTGAACCAGCGCACCAGCGCCACGCTCAGGGTCGGGGGATTGGTGGGGCCGAGGATCAGCGCCATGTCGACGCTGGCCGAGGCATAGGAGATCACCGCCAGGACCGGCAGCCGGATCAGCGGGTAGAGCCCCGGCAGCACCGCCTTCATCCAGGCCGCGCGCGGTCCGTAGCCAAGCGACCGGGCAATGCCGAGCCGCCGGGTCGTCGCGATCTGGGGCAGGGCGGCGAGGCTGACGAGCAGCAGGAACGGGATTTCCTTGATGGTCAACCCGGCGATCAGCGCGAGGCCGTGGGGATCGTTGACGATGAGCAGGTCAGGCGGCTCATGCCAGCCCGTGGCCCAGGGCGACAGCAGCCGCGCCAGCCAGCCCGAGGGGCCGATGAGGAAGGCAAGCCCGAAGGCGGCCGCCGCATGCGGCATGGCCAGCAGCGGCGAAACCAGACGCCGCATCGGCGCTTCGATCCGGGTGCCGCCGGCGAACACCAGGAAGGACAACACGGCGAGAAGGGCCAGCGCCGCGCTCGCGAGCCCCGCGGCAAGGCTCAGCAGCACCATCCGCTCAAGGCCCGGCACCGCCAGCAGCCGTCGCCACGGATCGAGGCTGAAACCGCTTGCCGCGAGCCCCGGCTGATAGCCGAAGGCCGGAAGGATCACGAGGACAATGCCGGCCAGGACCGGCAGCGTGAGACATAGGATCAGTACGAGGGCGGGAAGCCGCGCCGGCGCGAAAAACGCGGTGAGGATCGCCGCGCCGCGCCGCGTCATCGGGCGGAGTAGCGCCTGGTCCATTCCCGTTCCAGTCTCGCCACCCAGCTTGGATGCGGCTCTGGCAGGGGCGTGCCCAATTGCTCGGGACGCAGGGTCGCGGGGCCGAGGTCGAGCGCCTCGAAGCGCCGCCGCTCGGTCGGCGGCAGGCCTGGAACCGCCAGCACCGTTGCCGCGCCCCAAATGGCGGGGTCCTGCATGCGCGCCTGCATTTCCGGCGAAAGCAGCAGATTGGCAAGCACCATGGCGCCGGCCGCGTTGCGGGCGTTGAAGGGGATGGCGAGGTAGCTGATGTTACCGATCGTCCCGCCGTCATGGACATAGCCGCGCATGGTCGGTGGAAAGTCGCCAGCGGCGATGGCGGCCGAGGCTTCCGCCGGATCGAAGGAGAAGCCGATGCGTGTCTCGCCATCGGCGACGAGCCGGCGAAGCTGCGCGGCATTGGCGGGAAAGGCCCGGCCCGCCCGCCACAGATGCGGATGCAGCGCGTCGAGGAAGGTCCAGAGCGGCGCGGTCAGCGCGGCGAAGGTGGCCTCGTCCACCGGCTTCGCCAGCCCGCCGCGATCGGGCGTCAGTTCGGTCAGCGCCTGCTTAACGAAGCTCATGCCGAGGAATTGCGAGGGCAGCGGATAGGCGAAGCGGCCGGGATTGGCGCGCGCCCAGGCGAGCAGGGCCGGCATCGATTTTGGCGGCTCGGGCGTGCGCGCGGCATCGTGATAGAAGACGATCTGCGCCTTCAGCCAGGGTGCTTCATAGCCTTCGACCGGGACCGTGAAATCGGAGCGCAGGGCGGGGTTCGCCTCCGGGTCGGTCAAGGGAAAATTCGGCAACTGCTCCGCCCACGGCCCGAACAGCAGGCCGTTGCGCTTCAGCGCCGCGAAATTCTCGCCGTTGATCCAGATGAGATCGACGGCGCCGTTATCGCCGTTTCCCGCGGCTTTCTCGGCGATGACACGCGACACCGCCTCGGCCGTTTCCCCGAGCTTGACGTGGACGAGCCGGATGCCGAACCGGCTTTCGAGATCGCGGCCCACCCCGGCGATGAAGGCATTGATGCGCGGCTCGCCGCCCCAGGCGTTGAAATAGACCGTCTGCCCGCGCGCCTGAGCGACGACGGCGTTCCAGTCCCGCGGATCGGGTGCCGCGCTGGCCGGCAGTGCAGACAAGCCGAGTGCTACGAGCGGCAGCAGTAAGAACAGGCGGCGTGCGAAGGTCGTGGCTTCCATTATCGAGTGTCCTGAGATTGTTGCCTGTATGATAGCGCAGTTGTGCGGGCCGTCATCCGGTTCGTGCCCGTTTTGGCCTCAGATGCCAGACAGAAAGGGCGTCAGCCGCAGCCAGCCGGAGAGGCTAGTCCCCGGTGCGAGCCGCGTGATCGGCGCCGCCTCCGCCGCCGCGATCTCGCTCGGCGCACCGATGCCGTGGCTCTGCGGCTCCACGCACAGGAAATCGGCGCCGGCCGGCGCCCAGACCACGGGCGAGCGCAGGCTTTCGCTGGCTTTGAGGTCAAGCCCGAGGCCTAGGCTCGGCGTCTCGATCCGCGCCTCGCCGTCCCAGCCGGTGAAGCTGTGGGCGATCTCGCGACCGCGCGCGAACACCGTCGCCTTGGTGAAAGGTCCACCTTCGGTCAAGACACGGTGGCCCGTCGCGCGAAAGGCCTCGCCGAAGACAAGTTCTCCGGCGCAGGCCATCGTCAGGGTCGTGTCGCGCGCGCAGGCGAACCACGGATGCAGGCCGATGCCGAAGGGTAGGGTGCGGTCGGCCTCGTTCACGACGGCAAGCGCGATGGCGACCGTGCCGGCGACGAGGCTGAGGCTGAGCTGAGCCGTATAGCGATAGGGATCGGCAGAATCGCCCGCCCGCCGGTGCCGCAGGATGACGCGGCTGTCGCCGTGATGCACGATCTCCCACGCCGATTGCCAGCCGAATCCATGGATCGTCGAGCCCGTCTCGAGCGAATTGATCGGCGTCGTGAAATCTCCGTCCAGGTCACGGACAAGGCCTCCGAAAGCGCGGTTGGCGAAGGGCACCATACCCCACAGGCCAAACCAGTTCGGCGAGTGCGTCGAAGGAGCCGCATCTCCAGGGCCGCGCAGCAGCGGCCGGATGGTTCCGTCCGGTCCTCGCCAGTCGATAGCGCTGACGATGCCGCCGACCTCGGGCAGGATCGTTACCTCGAAGGCATGGGCTGCAAGTCGGATTGGAGGCATTGTCCACCATCGGGGCGCGGCAGGGAGCCCTGCGCCTCAAGCATTAGCCGATTCAGCGTCCCTGGCGAATGGGCAAACGGCCCTGATGGCGCCGGCCTCAGTGGGCGCGGGCGATACAGAAATCCACGGTATCGAACAGCGCGGTCTTCATCGGGCTGTCGGGGAACAGCGCCAGCGCGTCGCGGGCCATCTCGCCGTAATGGCGGGCGCGTTCGATCGTCGCGTCCAGGGCTTTGTGCTTACGCATGATGCCGATGGCCTGTTCGAAATCGCCTTCCGCGATCTCGCCGTCGGTCAGCGTCCGCTTCCAGAAGGCGCGCTCGGTGGCGGTGCCGCGCCGGAACGAAAGCACGACGGGCAGCGTGATCTTGCCCTCGCGGAAATCGTCGCCGGTGTTCTTGCCGAGCTTGGCAGCGACTCCACCGTAATCCAGCGCGTCGTCGATGAGCTGGAAGGCGATGCCCAGATTCATGCCGTAGCTGCGGCAGGCGGCCTGTTCGGCCTTGGTGCGGCCGGCGATCACCGGGCCGACCTCGCAGGCCGCGCCGAACAGTTCGGCGGTCTTGCCGCGAATGACGGAGAGATATTCGTCCTCGGTCGTCTCGGTGTTCTTGGCGGCGGCAAGTTGCATCACCTCGCCCTCGGCGATCAGGATCGCGGCCG
>JAESGE010000277.1_pt1 | contig 13530 bp, 9 predicted proteins | sample 9269601 | NCBI WGS metagenome assembly JAESGE01 (sample SAMN14515569, study PRJNA621662) | algae metagenome | isolation source: Tolypothrix brevis GSE-NOS-MK-07-07A and co-occurring heterotrophs from wet... | place: USA: Grand Staircase Escalante National Monument, Utah | collected 2006-04-16
TGGACCATCGCATATGAAAAAAATGTCATGCCGGGGCATCACGATTGGAGATGCACCCTGGACCCGTCACCAGCGCTCGCAAACCCGCCACCGTCATTGCGAGCGCAAGCGAAGCAATCCAGCCTTTGTGAGCGCACCCTCTGGATTGCTTCGCTGACGCTCGCAAGGACGGAAAATGGGTCGCGTTATTGGGCAAATCCGGTGTCTATGGGTTCCGGGCTCCGCTCACACGGCCCCGGAATGACAAGGAATTTTCCGATGCGAAAGCCAGATGATCGCTTGCGCCTCGTCTGGCCATCTGTGATTTTGGCGGCCAGGCAGGGGCTCATCCGCCCGCCCCGGCACGAAAACCTGGAATCGTTACAACCGCTTGCCACGTGCGGTTGAGGTTTTGAGTCCGCCCGTTCACGTTTCGGCAGAACAGGCTGAGAGGGCGCGGCAACACCTTCGACCGGAACCGCGATGCGCATCGCCCTGATCCATGCCCTCAGACATTCCCCGCCCCCGATCGAGGCGGCGTTCCGCGCGTTGTGGCCGCAGCCCACGCTGATGAACCTGCTTGATGACAGCCTGTCCGCCGATCTCGCGCGCGACGGCGGCCTGACACCGGCGATGACGGAGCGTTTCCTCACTCTTGCTGCTTACGCGGTCGACCAGGGGGCAGCCGGCATCCTGTTCACCTGTTCGGCCTTCGGTCCCTGCATCGAGGCCGTGCAGCGGGAGTGGCCGCATCTGCCGGTGCTCAAACCCAACGAGGCGATGATCGAGGAAGCGGCGGAAGCCGGGCGCAAAATCGGCCTGATGGCGACCTTCGCGCCGACGCTGGCCTCCATGCCGCCGGAGTTCGGCGCGAGCATCACCCTGCGTCCCCGATTGATCGAAGGCGCGCTTGATGCCCTCGACCGGGGCGACGGCGCCGAGCACGACCGGCTGGCGGGGCAGGCGGCGCTGACCCTGCGCGATTGCGACGCCATCGCGCTCGCCCAGTTCAGCCTGGCGCGGGCGGCGCCGATGGTCGCCGCCGCGACCGGCCTGCCTGTGCTGACGACGCCCGATAGCGCCGTGCGAAAGCTCAAGGCGCTGCTCGGCTGAATTCTGCGTTCAGGCGATCTTCGGCGCCTGCGTCGCGAAGGTCTCGTCCTGCGGGTGGGACGGCGCGCTGCCGTGGTCGCGGACATGGGCGAGGATGTCGCGGGCGAGCTTCAGGCCGATCGGCGTCAGCGCCCGGCGCCACAATTCGCCCGCCGTCTCGCCGGGCTTGACGAAGCACCAGTCCTGAAGCGCCACCGCGCCGACATCGAACCCGTCGGCCAGATGATAGATCGAGCCGCCGGCGATGGGATCGCCCATCTTCACGGTCCAGTCGACAGCGGCGATGCCGCGATGGCGCGGCAGCAATGAGGGGTGATAGCCGACGGCGGCCCGCGCCGCCTTCTTCCACGCCGGCGTCTCGATGAAGGCGGTCGAGCCGATGGTGAGCAGCATGTCGATGCCGTCCGGTACATCCGCCGCCGTCACGCGGCGGCGGCCATCCAGCGTCACCAGCTTCAGGCCGAGCTTGCTGGCGCTAAGCGCGCCGCGATCCTCGGCATTGGGCGCGATCACCGCCACGATCTCGTATCCATCGGCATGGGCATTGGCCACCGCCTCGCCCCCGATCCAGCCCGCCGCGACGATCGCTACTCTCATGCTGTCCTGATCCTCAAAGGTCGCCGGCACAACCGCCAGCCTCATGCCGCCACTATCGGTTGGGGTGTGCCCGAGGGCAAGGGCGAGGGCAAGGGCAAGGGCAAGGGCGCGGAAAACAGCGCGGACTACAGCGCGCCCGAATGGCCGGCCGATGGCTCATGCCGCCGTCTCCGTTGCGGGGCGCGAAACCGGCAGGCTGGCGATCGCGGCCGCCGCGCGCCGGTCGTCGTCGATGGCGGAATTGTTGATCGTCACCGCGTTGGAGGCGAAGGGAATGCCCGCCTCGTTCAGCCCGCGATAGACCCGTTTCATCGCTTCGCGCTGCACGACGCTGGCATGAGCCGGCTTGGCGGTGAATTTCAGCCGCACCACGATGGCATTTTCGGCGATGTCGGCGACCCCCTGCATCTTCAGCGGGGCGATCAGGTGGGGCGCCAGCTCCGGGTCCTCCTGCATGGCGATGCCGATTTTCTTGATGACCTTCCGCGCCTTTTCGATATCGATCGATCGATCGAGCCGCAGGTTGAACTTCACCGTCGCCCAGTCGCGGCTGGCATTGGTGAGCGACGGAATCTGGCCGAAGGGAACGGTATGCACAACGCCGCTCTGATGGCGCAGTTGCACCGAACGCAGCGAAATCTTCTCGACCGTGCCCTTGAGCCGTCCGGTATCGACATACTCGCCGACGCGGAAGGCATCCTCCACCATGAAGAAAAAGCCGGAGACGATGTCGCGCACCAGCGCCTGCGAGCCGAAGGAAATCGCCAGTCCCAGAATGCCGAACCCGGCGAGCAGCGGGCCGATATCGATTCCGAGCCGCGAAATCACGATCAGCGCCGTCAGTGCCACGACCGCCCCCAGCACGAGGCCGCGCATGACCGGAATGACGGTGGCCAGGCGCGAGGGGATGCTGTCCTCGACCACCGCGTCCTCATCGGCCGGGCCGCTGGCGGGCCGTGCCGGCGCATAGGCATCGAAGAACGCGCGCAGGAATGTCAGCAGCACCCAGCCGATGAACGTGACGCTGGCCACCACCAGCGCCTGACGCAGGATCGCGGTGTATTCAGGGGACGAGACGTCGACCACAAGCCCGCTCCAGATCCGCACCATCAGATAGAGCCCGCCCGCCCAGGCCAGTGCCCCGACGCCGCTCTCCAGCGTGGCGCCCATGGCATTGGCGACCGGGCCGGGCTGGAACGCCAGCCGTCTCCGCATCCGGACCGAGCGGATCAACGCCGCCAGTCCCGCCGCGCAGAGGGGGATCAGCGCCAGCAGCACCTGCGTCTGCCCGGCGGCCACGCCCCAGCGGAACCCGTCCGGCATCATCGTCGCCGCCCGGCCCGTCATCCAGATGACCACCGAACTCGCGATATAGAACCAGGGCGTGGCATGAGCCACGAGCCAGCGCGGGCCGCGCCGGTCCGGATCGGTCGCGCCGCCGAGGATCAGCGCCGTCAGATCGTGGCGCATGTCCCAGAACCAATAGAGCTTGAAGACGGCCACCGGCAGCGTGACGATGGCGAACAGCCCTGTCGTCGAGAGCCGGTCCGTTGCCACGATGTTGCCCAGCGCCGCGACCACCAGCGTGATCTGGCCAAGCACGGCGTAGACAATCAGCATGCGAAAATGCCGCTCCGCGCGCGGCAGCGGCAGCAGCCGGCGGGCCGGCGCATCCGGCCCGAGCACGAACCGGCCGACGATCGCGTAGAGCGAGCCATAGCTCGTGGCCAGAATGAGTATGCCCGCCGCCTTGGCCGCCAGATCGGGTTCCGGCAGCAGCAGCCGTGTCGCGAGACGCGCGATCAGCCAGAAGGCGGCAAGCGTCAGCAGATCGTGACCGGCCGCCACGCCCGCGGCCCGGAAACGTTCGATCAGCATCGCGCTGGCAGGCGTTGCCCGCGCCGCGAACCACGTTCTCGATGCCGCCCGGACAGCGATGGCGCCGAACGCGGCGAGCAGCAGACACAACACCAGCGCGGCTCCGGCGGACAGGCCCGTCCGCCCGTTGGTGTTGGCGGCCCATGTCGTCACCCAGTCCGCCGGCAGGCGCGCGACAGCCGGCACCGCGGCATTGCCCTGCATGAAGCCATCGACGAAATGATCCCAGAAGGCTTCGATTCGGTTGGCCGGATCGTCAACCTGATTCGACGCGGATGGACCGGCTGCCTTTGCCGGCACGATCCGGATCGTCACCGCCTTGCCGTCCTGCGACAGGGCCTCGATCGTGCGCTTGATGGCCTCGGGCGTTTCGTCGCCCTTCAGGATCACCGTCACCGGCTCCTGCGCGACCGCGCGCGAGGTGAGGCCCGGCCCGGCCAGGCCCATGACCGCCAGGCTCAAGACGAGACCGGCCAGCAAGGCTCGACCCGGCAAAATCCGGCCCGGCAAGTTTCGGCCGAGCAAGATTGGGCCGAGCAAAATCCGCCTTGGCAAGATCCGCCTTGGCAAAATCCACCTTGGCAAAATCCACCTTGGCAAGAACCGCCCCGCCCCGCGCCATCGGGATGTTTTGTTCAGCGCCAATTGCCGGCACTCCCCCTTGTCGATCGAATGAGGCTAGCACAGGCGCCGTCCCCGCCGCCACCGCCCTGCCCGATCGAGTGGACCGCAACCCTGCCCCCGCGCAACCCATCCGCCGCACCGCCCCCGCATGCGGCTCGGGTTTGTTCTGAGCATGACGAAAGGGGGTGCGCCTGCCAAAAAACGGTGTGTTGAGCGTCATTTTGCCGAACATGCGCCTCGCGGCAGAAGAAGACGCATCTCGGCCTTGCGAGAACGCCCCTTTCCGACATTTCCTCGGCCTTTCACTGCCTGCGCAATAGGCAAAGAGTGCACGCTGCCGGCTCAACTCTCCCCTTCCCCTTGGCGCGGTTTTGCGCATACGCTCAGGTCGGGAGGACGAGGCTGACGATGGCTGCCTTTGACGAGATGCGAGGCTTCGAGGGCACGACCCGCGGCGCTTATGCCAAGCTGGAAAACTGGCTGAAAACCGCTCCTCCCGAGCTTTTCGATGCGAGACGGAGCCAGGCGGAGCTGTTTTTCCGCCGAATTGGGATCACTTTCGCCGTTTATGGCGAGGAGCAGTCGACCGAGCGGCTGATCCCCTTCGACATCATTCCCCGCGTCATCACCCGGCCGGAATGGGACCTGCTGGAGCGCGGCCTGCGCCAGCGTGTGACGACGCTCAACCTGTTCCTGGCCGATATCTATGGGCCGAAGGAATGCCTGCGCGCCGGGATCATTCCATCGGAACTGGTGTATCGAAACCCGGCCTATCAGTTGCAGATGGTCGATTTCAAGGTTCCGCATGGCGTTTACTGCCATATCGCCGGCATCGACATCGTGCGGGTCGACGCTGATACGTTCTATGTTCTCGAGGATAACGCACGGACGCCTTCGGGTGTATCGTATATGCTTGAAAATCGTGAGGTGATGCTGCGGCTTTTTCCCGAATTGTTCGCCGAGCATCGGGTCGCACCGGTCGAGAATTACCCCGACGCGTTGCTCAAAACCCTGCGTTCGGTGGCGCCCAACGCCTCCGGAAAGGACCCGACCGTCTGCCTGCTGACGCCCGGCCAATTCAATTCCGCGTTCTACGAACACTCGTTCCTGGCCGACAAGCTCGGGGTGGAACTCGTTGAAGGATCAGACCTTTTCGTCAAAGACGACGTGGTCTACATGCGCACGACCCAAGGCCCCAAGCGGGTCGACGTGATCTACCGGCGCATCGACGACGACTATATCGACCCGCTGGTCTTCCGGCAGGATTCGGTGCTCGGCGTCCCCGGCTTGATGGAAGCCTACCGTTCCGGCAACGTCACGCTTGCGAATGCGGTGGGGACAGGCGTCTCGGACGACAAGGCCGTCTATAGCTACATGCCTGATCTCGTTAGGTTTTTCACAGGTGAAGAGCCGATACTGAAAAACGTTCCGACCTGGCGCTGCCGGGAAGCGGAGGCGCTCGGCCACGTGCTGGACAACCTGCCGGACCTCGTCGTCAAGGAAGTCAACGGCTCCGGCGGCTATGGCATGCTGGTTGGACCCCATGCCACCAAGGCGCAGATCGAAACCTTCCGGCGGAAGCTCAAATCCGCGCCCGACGGCTTCATCGCCCAGCCGACCCTGGCGCTCTCCACTTGCCCGACCTTCGTCGCCTCCGGTGTCGCCCCGCGCCATGTCGACCTGCGGCCGTTCGTGCTCTCGGGCGCCGACGAAATCCGCTGTATTCCCGGGGGGTTAACCCGCGTTGCGCTGAAGGAAGGGTCGCTCGTCGTCAACTCAAGCCAAGGCGGCGGCACCAAGGATACGTGGGTTCTGGACGCATGAAATCCGCCCGCGTGAACGCCCGACGGCCAAGGATTTGAGACGATGCTCGCCCGAACCGCCGATAGTCTCTACTGGGTTTCCCGCTATGTGGAGCGCGCGGAATGCCTCGCACGCATCCTCGACGCCACGATGCGCCTTTCCAACCTGCCGACAAGCTATGGCGGCGCAAGTTCGGAGTGGCAGAGCGCCGTGGCCACGGCCGGCTGCAAGGAGGCCTTCGCGCGTGTCTACGATCAGGCAAACGAGCGAAATGTCCGCGAATTCCTTGCTTTCAGCACGGAAAATCCTTCCTCCATTCGAAATTGCCTGGAGGTCGCGCGCTCCAATGCCCGTGCCGTTCGCACCGCTTTGACCTCCGAGATGTGGGATGCGATCAACGGCGCCTGGCTAGAATTGCAAAAATTTGACAATTCCCGGATGGATCGCGAGGAATTTTCGCGCTTTATCGAATGGGTCAAAGGTGTTTCTCTGGCATTTGACGGGTCTGCCTACCGCACGATGCTTCGAAATGATGCCTACTGGTTTTCACGCCTTGGCGTTTACGTTGAGAGAGCTGACAACACCGCACGAATACTTGATGTAAAATATCATGTATTGCTTCCGGATACGGAGGCGATTGGCGGCAGCCTCGATTACTTTCAGTGGACAACGATTTTGCGGGAGGTTTCGGCACTGACTTCTTATCATTGGGTCTACCGCGAGTCCGTGAAACCTTGGCTCGTGGCCGACCTGTTGATCCTCAACCGGCAAATGCCTCGGTCGCTCGCCGGCTGCTACGAAAACATCTCACGCTTTCTTGATGCGCTGGGAAGCGCCTACGGACGCCATGGCCCAGCCCAGCGCCAGGGACGCAAGATATTGACAAAGCTTGACAATATCGCGATCGCCGATGTTTTCTCGCAAGGTCTCCATGAATTCATCACGGAATTTGTCAGCGAGAACGACCGGCTCGGCACGACAATTTCCGAACAGTATCTCCAGTAGCAATCGTATCTGCTACGGTGTCGCCCAGAGTCGGAGACGCGCGAAAATCCATGCATATCAGGATCTCCCATACGACGTCCTACAGCTATGAAACTCCAGTGCGTCATATCATTCAGATGCTGCGCCTCACGCCACGGGATCACGATGGCCAGCATGTGATCGGCTGGCGGATCGAACCGAGCGTCGATGGCAGAATGCGCAAGATTGATGACGGATTTGGTAATATCGTCCATGATTTTTCGGCCGAGGGTCCGCTTCAGGCGATTTCGATCCAAGTCGAGGGCATTGTTGAAACACGCGATACATCCGGCGTCACGCGAGGCCTCACGGACGGCGTGCCACCGGAAGTGTTCCTGCGCAGTACGGACCTGACCCGCGGCAATGACGCCATCTTCGCCTTCGCGGTAGAGACGGCCGCCGGTGGCGGCAACACGGTCGATATCCTCCATCGCCTGCTGCGCCGCATCAACGACGAATTCGTCTTTGATACGGTGCCGACGCATGTGGCAACGACCGCCGCCGAAAGTTTCGAGATGCGAAGCGGTGTCTGCCAGGACCTCACACATATTTTCGTGGTTTGTGCCAGATATTTAGGCATTCCAGCACGCTATGTCTCTGGCTATTTCGTCCGGGACGATGGCGTGACGGATGTCGATGCCGGACATGCCTGGGCGGAAGCGTTCGTTCCGGAACTCGGCTGGCTCGGTTTCGATCCGGCGAACGGAATTTGCCCAATCGATGCTCATGTGCGCATTGCCGTGGGTCTTGATTATGCCGATGCCGCGCCCTTGCGTGGATCGCGCCTGGGTGGTGGTCAAGAGCGGCTCCGTGTTGAACTTTCCGTCGCACAAACCGCGCAGTAATCGCCACATGATCGATTTCGAAACAGCTGACCGAGAAGATTTGGGAATGCCATGACCTATTGCGCAGGAATTCTTGTTCGCGACGGCTTGGTCATGATGGCTGACACGCGCACGAATGCCGGTATCGATAATGTTTCGACTTTTCGAAAGCTTCATGTGCTGGTTTCATCGGGTAGCCGCACGCTCGCGCTGGCATCGGCAGGGAACCTCTCGGTGACGCAAACAGTTCTGAGCCTTCTGGCCGAAGGCTTGCCGCACCCTGAGTCCGACGAGGTCGAGACGCTCGAGTCGGTCGGAAGCCTGTTTCGCGCCGCGCAACTTGTCGGACGTGCCATTCGCAAAGTTTATCAGATCGATGGCGAAGCGCTGGAAGAGGCTGGCGTGAAGTTCGACGTGTCACTGCTGCTCGGCGGACAGATCAACGGCGCGCCGATGCGGCTCTTCATGATCTACGCGGCCGGCAATTTCATCGAATGTGGCACGGATGCGCCCTTCCTGCAGGTCGGCGAGCATAAATACGGCAAGCCCATTCTGGATCGCGCGGTGACGTTCGAGACCCATCTGTATGATGCGCTGAAGGTCGGCCTGATTTCGATGGATTCAACCATGCGATCCAACTTGGCCGTCGGACTGCCAATCGACGTGCTGGTCATGAGGAGAGATGCGGAAGAACCTGAACTAATTCATCGAATCCAGGCTGGGGAGCCCTATTTTCATGATTTACGGGAGCGTTGGTCAGCTGCGTTGCGGGCTGCGCACATGGCCATTCCACGCCCCCCCTATGGCCCAGCTAAGGGCTAAAATAGTTGCGACTAGCGGCGCCTAGAGTGATTAGCTGGCAAACATTATCATCAACGAGATGTAAACTTTTTGTCGCAATAATACGCGTGCAATATACCGTGAGTTGTATTTCATGTCGCCGCCATTGCTGTCTGGCCCGCCGGACGCGAAAAAATCGTCCCGGTTCGTTGCCAAGACACTCGGTCTGGTTGGCGCCGTCATTCTGTTGACGCTTGCCGCCGCGATTTACGCGATGACATGGGCGACTGACGCGGCGAACCGCCTTGAGGCGGAACGGCAACGTGGGCGCGTCGACGCGGCGCTCAACGCCGAACGAAGCGACCTGACACATCAACTGCATGGTCTGCTGGCGAATGAAACCATTCAAAAACATCTACGGACTGAAACCGCATCGGATATCCTATCCGCAGTGCTTGCCCTGGAAGCACAACGCTCCGCTTGGTTTGACGGCATCATTGTTTGGGACGTCAATGGCTCGTTTCGAGCCGGAGTCCAACGCGGGACGCAGTGTCAAGCGGTAGACTGCGATGTCATGTGGCACGAATCAGGGCTACGCGCCGCTGGCACGAACGCCCAGAACGAACAAAGCGATGTTCGCCCCAGTCAACCGGCGAAATTCGAAGAGGGCATAAAAGGCCGAAGCCAGCTGCTTGTGAGCAACGATCGCCTTCTTATTGTTGCGAATGTTCCGATCGATATCACCAACATTGACGCAACTGCGTCAGTTCGGTCGTATGCAATATCGGGCTATCGAACGATCGACAACAGCCGACTGAACGATATTGCCAAGCGTCACAGCATTTCGAATTTCAAACTCAAATCGGAACCCTCACCAAATGCGCTGAGCGCGATCGCGGTGAAAAACGCAACCGGTGCAGCAGGTGCTTGGCTCGTCTGGTCTTCCGAGCGCCCTGGCGACGGTGTTCTGCTAAGTTTCGTCATCGTCATTTTTGTGTCGCTTGGAATTTGCCTTAGCGTTTTTGTCGCTATCGTCAGCCGCTTGAGGCGCTCGGCGCTTCAAATGGCGATGCGCGAAGATGAAATTCAGCGGCTGGCCGGCCACGATCCTTTGTCGGGACTGCCTAACCGCAAGGCCTTCGAAATTACGATTGATCGTGAACTGCTGAAACTTTCGAAAGATGGCGGAGGGTTTGCGGTTCATTTCCTCGATCTCGACAAGTTCAAGGCGGTCAACGACACTTATGGGCACAAGGCTGGCGACGAATTGATACGCCAGGTCGCGAAACGACTGACGGACCTTTTGCGCGGCGCCGATACACTGGTTCGTTTTGGTGGCGATGAGTTTGCCATAGTGCAGACCGAAGTTACGAAGGCTGGCGAAGCGGCAATGCTTGGCCAGCGTATTCTCGAAGCATTGACCCGCCCGTTCACAATTGACGACATCCAGGTTCTGATCGGTGTTTCAATCGGGATTTCATTGGCGCCGCAAAATGGCACCGACCGTGAAACCCTCGCAAATCTGGCGGATACAGCGCTCTACCAAGCGAAAAATGAAGGTCGAAATCGCTACAATTTCTTTGAAAAGATGATGGACAAGTCGCTCCATCTGCGTCGGGTCGTCGAGGACGACCTGCGTAATGCGATCGATAACGACGAGCTGACGCTTCATTACCAGCCACAAATCTCGGCCGACGGACAAACCATTGTCGGGATCGAGGCGCTGGTCCGATGGCCGCACGCCTTGCACGGTATGATTCCCCCGACTGAATTCATTCCGATCGCCGAGGAGCGCGGCCTGATCATGCAATTGAGCGATTGGGTGTTGCGGCGCGCTTGCATCGACGGCAGACGCTGGCCGGGGCTGCGGCTCGCCGTCAATGTGTCGCCTATCCAGTTCCGACATCACGAATTCGTGGCCAACGTGGCAGCTGTGTTATCCGAGACGGGATTTGATGGCTCGCGCCTGGAAATTGAATTGACTGAAGGGGTTGTCGTCGACGATGCCGACAAGGCGGAAGCTGCCATGGTGGAACTACGCGCGCTTGGCGTTGGCCTGGCGCTTGATGACTTCGGTACCGGCTATTCGTCGCTGATCTATTTGAGACGGTTCGCGTTTGACAAGATCAAGATTGATCGATCGTTCCTCGAATACATGGAGACGACGGGCGAATCCGCAATTCTCGTGCATTCCGTTGTGCATCTCGGTCGTGCGTTAGGATTGCGCGTCTGTGCGGAAGGTGTCGAAACCGCTGAGCAGCATCGCTTTCTTCAAGCGGTTGGCTGCCATGAGTTGCAGGGCTTCTTTTTCTCGCCGCCGGTGCCGGCCGATGCCATCGACCATTTGCTCAGCCTTGAACATCCGTTTGCCGCGCGCACGGCGTGATCTGTGAGAATGCACGGCAACTTTGCCGGTCGTCGAGCGGGGGCTGACAGTTCGTCAGACACAACGTAATCTTCACGCAAGGTCGATGGCGGCGTTAAGATAGCCATTCGCATACGGTGGTATGGTGAAGCGTAAGGTTGCCTGCAGTGTTCGGTGTCGGTCGATTCAGGCGATTGTTCCACTCGCCACGATACTTAGCGGTTTCGATATCCCAAAAGCCTGGGCAGCCGATCCTTCACCAAACCCATACCGTAGCGTGCTGTTCTCGTCGCTCGAAGCAGGCCCATCGACGCAATTCGGTAGCGTCGGGCTCAAGCTGGCAATCGCCGAACCCCTCGACACAACGGGCTTTCGTATCCTTGCGAAAGTCGGCGGTGGGGTTGAACCTATACGGGCGGCTTCGCCGAAAAGCCAAGCCGTAACGCCGGAAGGCCGTGCCCTTGTCGGGCATGAATGGAAGATCGGCTCAAGTTACATCGCGCTTTATGCCGGTCTCGATGTGGACTCGCGTTTTGACCTCAGGACATTGTCGCCGATGCGACGCACGAGGGCTGGAGCCGCCGTGCAGGCGGATCTCTGGTCGAATCCGACACCGGAAACGCTCATTCATCTATCGGCTAATCTTGGTTCCGCCAGCCGTCATGTCTGGGCTCGAGCTGCGGCCGGCTGGCAGCTTTTTGGTGGCGCATTTGTCGGTCCTGAGATCGAGATTTACCGGGAACAGGACTACCGAAAGGATCGGATCGGCATGCATGTAACCGGTGTTCGACTTTTAAACAGCGAGATCAGGCTTTCGGCTGGCTGGCAACGATCGGGGCAGGACGAAAAAGGGCCTTATGTCTCGCTGAATGCCCAATGGAAAAGATAGGCGGCTTGAGCTACGATTGAAGGCTGCCCAAGAAACGGCGGGCCTCATCACGCATCTGGGCTTTCTGCGCTGGGAGAAGTCGGTCGAGGTTTCGATATGGCATTGCCATGCGGGCAAGGTTTCCAAGCCTGCTTTCGTTTTCGATCAGAAAATTCCAGTAAAGATAATTGAAGGGGCATGCTCTCTCACCCACTTTCAGTTTTACGTTGAAGTGGCAAGCAGAACAGTAGTCCGACATCCGATCGATATATGCGCCGGATGCGGCGTAAGGTTTCGATGCCAGCATTCCGCCATCGGCCCAAAGAGCCATGCCATGTACATTGGGCAGCTCCACCCATTCATAGGCGTCGGCATAAACAACAAGATACCATTCTTCGACCTCTCGTGGATCCAGACCTGCGAGCAACGCAAAATTACCCAACACCATCAAGCGCTGGATATGATGCGCGTAGGCATTTCGACGCGTTTCACTGATGCATTGATGCAGGCAGTTCATTGCAGTCTCACCCGACCAGTAGAACCACGGAAGCTTTCGGTGGGCTGCCAGCGCATTTCCCGCTGCATAATCAGGCATCGCAAACCAGTAGAAGCCGCGGACGTATTCGCGCCATCCGATGATCTGCCGGATAAATCCTTCGACGGCGTTCAGCGGTGCAAGACCCTCGCGATAGGCGTTCTCGGCCGCAGCGCAAACCTCAAGGGGCAATAACAAACCGATGTTCAGACACGGCGATAAAAGGGCGTGGAAAAGAAACGGCTCTCCCGTTTTCATCGCATCTTGGTAATCGCCATATCGAGCCAAGTCGGACGATACGAAATGTTGCAGGGCTGACAGCGCATCTGCTCGAGTAACGGGCCAACCGAAGTTGTCGAGATCGCCGAAGTGATCTGGAAAACGCTCCCGCACCATATCGATGACGGTTTGTGTGATCGGATCGGGGCCGAACCTCAGGCGTTCTGGCACGCTTGCGCTTGCGGGCAATCGCTTGCGGTTATCCTGATCGAAATTCCATTGCCCACCGACAGGTTCTCCATCAATCATCAAAAGTCCGGTCTTTCGTCGCATTTCGCGATAGAAAAACTCCATGCGATAGGTTTTCCTGTCCCGCGCCCAGAGTGAGAAATCATCGCGAGACGCGATAAAGCGATGATCCGGCCGGATGTGGACTGGAACATCAATTTCCTCGCGCCAGTCTTCCATCATCTGCAAAACACGCCATTCACCGGGTTCCGTCGCGACGATCGCCGTCACGCGATGACGCTGCAACGCACGGGAAATTTCTCCCGAGAACGAGCCGGTATTCGCGACGTCATCCAGGTGAATGTAATCGACTGTGATTCCCTCCCGTCGCAACTCCTCGGCGAAATGCCGCATGGCCGACAAGACCAGCACAAGTTTCTGCTTATGGTGGCGAACGTAGATTGTTTCGTCCCGGGCTTCGATCATGAGGACGACATCACGGGCGGCATCGAGGCCGTCCAGTGCCGATAGGGAGCGTGATAGCTGATCTCCGAGCACAAGTCGCAATGTGCAACCGCCCTTACGGTTTGCACCGACATCGACCAGCGCTGCCTGGTTTGTTGCCCGGCCCTTTGCTTGGCCTAGGGAGCGGTCCTGCTGGACCTTCGCATCGTCGTCGTTCATCCCTTGGTCC
>JAESGE010000278.1_pt1 | contig 13513 bp, 21 predicted proteins | sample 9269601 | NCBI WGS metagenome assembly JAESGE01 (sample SAMN14515569, study PRJNA621662) | algae metagenome | isolation source: Tolypothrix brevis GSE-NOS-MK-07-07A and co-occurring heterotrophs from wet... | place: USA: Grand Staircase Escalante National Monument, Utah | collected 2006-04-16
AGACGTAATGGTACTTTTGAGGCGTCGTCAAAGTACTATTGCGTCTCTGGCTTAAGTAAGAAAGGTTTTTGCTATCTCCCTCGTCTTTAAATCGTGCCGACTACAATCGCCACAGACTCGCTCGACTACAAAAAACTAAAAACTATTACTTTCAACATTACCACGAAGTGTAGTTAGTCGGCACGATTTATTTAAAAGGGAGATAACAAAAGCCAAGCAACTACCAGGTGAAACATGCTAGGCTTTCTACCCTCAACCACAATTCACACAGCTTTAGCCGACTGCGGCAACTGGGAAAGTAAAAACGACAAAGGACAAGTTGCCGGACACGGTTGTGTTAAATTGCTGTACTTTTTACGGGCTGTAGACTTTCAAGGCTGTGGCAATGTAGAAATTGATTTGAGAATCGCGGCGATCGCCCTGGATAAATCGCTTTACACTATCCGACGGTGGTTAAAATCTGGTTTAGAAATGGGATTTTTTAGAGGTAGCCGGCGCGTGGCAACCAAACAATACAGAATTTTTTACACAAGCTTAGATAAAATCTGCTATCTCCTCAACATTGCGGATATCGGCGCGTGTACAGATATTGAGGTGTGCGACCTCAAGAATGCAAAGTTTATCGCAACGGAGGCACAAACTAAACAACTACAAGAAAGATCCAAATTCCAAGCTAAGGAAGGCAAACGTAAAAATTTATCAAAGTGTATCCCAACCGCTGAAGTACTGACCACCTCCGATTTATGCACGGGGGCAATCCTCTCAAAAGTGGGACGGTTTACATATCTTAAATTTTACGCTCATCCTCATGGCGCCAGTCAAAAAACAATCGCTCACCAATCGGGACGGCATGTTTCGACTATCCAGCGGCGTTTATCCGACGGCTACCGCGAACAGCACGCCCTTAAGCCAATTCCTAAAACTCAGCTTTTAGCACAGCCTGTCCGTACCGTAATCGGTCACGAACCGGCATCTTGGGATAAAACCAAAACTATTGCCATCCGTGGCATTGATAAGGGTTTTAAACAAAAAATCTGGAAGACAAGCCTTGGCTACTTCCGATTATGTCCCAATGTTTACGACATTCCCTTGGAGCTAACGCCTAAACGTCGGCTACGTTCAAATATTAAGCGTAGCCTCAAAGACGATAGTTTTAAGCGGCGTTTTGCCCAAGAAGATGCATTTAAGCGGTGGATGGCAGGCAAGGGGAGTAAATTTTTAAGGCGTAAAGGGTGTAAATTCATAAGTTCTGATTATGAAACTTAAAAATTTTGCCGGGCGGATAATACCTAAATCTTACATAAGTAAACCTAATCAATAATAAGATTAAGTCCCTTTAAAAAGGTTTGGAAATTTCAGGAAGGCATAAGAAGTCACGCACACTTGATCACATATTTTTAACCAGAGATTCATCATGAGTAATAAGACTCATGCTGCTAATTCAGATGCCCTTGTGTCCGAATTAGCAGCTAGCTTGCTTAGGACAATTGACGGACATCTGTATTTGCTGGGATGGTCAAGACAGCACCCCAGGATTAAAGAATTTATCAACGCTCTCAACAAAAAGCATACTTACCTTAACTTGCTAGGGCTTGAGGGGGTGCCACCAAGATATCTAAAACGTTTAAGTGAATTTTTAAAAATTTACTCCCAGTGTGACCAATTGATCAAAAAGTTTAATTTAGATTGGGAAGATCCAATTATTAATGGCGGTCACAAAAAAATGTATTTATTGGGTTGGCAGCATTTATATGAATGTTTGGAAAATAAATACTTTTTAATGAATATGCCCAAAGCCGAAACTAAACAGAGAAAGAAAAAAACAGCATCATCTGGTTAGGTCGTCACCGGCTATGATTGTTGTATAAAAAACATAGTCAGGATTTTTTTGGTATCGGACATCATTTTTCACTAACTGCATAAATTCCCGGTGTCCCTCCCGCCTACGCCCCACCAAACAACCGGCACTAGTATTTTTGATGTTACTTATTGGGGCGTCGTATCCCCAGTGTTGATTTATGCCAAAATTGCCGGTGTCGAGTTTGTCCCCAGTGCGTTTAAAATCTTGATTAAAATCCCGATGTACCGTGACGGATAAAAATTGGACTAGAGCCTCATGGGGTTCTGAGTTGCCGTGTATGCCGACTTTCCAAGCTTGATACTGTCCAAATTTAATTCGTGCGGCTCCTTCTGGGTTCATCGGGTGGTAGGTGTAATAGTTTCCTGGCTCGGTGGTTGCTTGCCAGTGGTTAACAATTTTGGGGACGGCGTTAATCACTTCAATAATTAGCCGGCGATCGTTAAACTGATTCGGCACGTCGTCGTTAAGGGTGCCGTCTTCGTTCATCCCCTCAAGGTAAACAATATTGTAGTTTCTCTCTCCGCTAAAAACTACGTAGTTTTTAGCTTTCATATAATCAATAATTTTAGTGGCTAACATATTAAGGATTCATATCCGTAGCTACAGCGTTAACCATGTAAGCTTTGATTCTTGACAAAGTAGCTTCAAGGGATGGGATTTGTAGATTCTCAATCAAAATATCAATGTTTGCTGTTTTTACTGTTTTAAAGAAATTTTGTCCTGTGACATTTCCCTGAGAATCGACTTGCGGATTTCCAGCCAGGAAACTGGCTTTCGTAATATCAATTTGAAAGTGGATATCAGCAGTTGCGGCAGTTTCTATTGGCAAGCTTGAAGTTGTTAGTTCTTGGCTAGCGCTTGCCAATGCATAGACAAATAATCTATCTAGAGTTTCCGGTACTAAAGTTGTTAGTAAATTCACAATGGAAATTTTTACATTAACAGTCTTGGCAGAACTAGGTGGACTACTAACATTAGTTTCAAACTCAACATTTGGGAATAGTTCTTTTTGAAAAAGTGGTGCGGCTCGTTGGGCACCACCAAAAACAGGAAAGTCAGCCATATTTATTCTTCCTCTCTAGTCTCTTCGTATTCTCGAATTTGAAAAGCGGTGTCTCGTTGCAAGAATCTTTGCATTTCACGGGTGTAGAAAAGCAGTCGTTTAAATTTGTGATTAATCTTTTCGTCTAACTGCCCTAAAAGCATCTGGGTAACATCTTTTCTATTCAGATAGTCTTGTAAATGTAAATCTACTCTTCTTTCAAGCTGGGAAACTTTCTCAGATTCTTGAGATAATTCATTTAAATCTTTTTGAATCTGACTAATAGATAGCGAGATTTTATTGACATTGCTAACAAGCTTTATTCCCAATCCTAAGAGAATAGAACCACTTACCACTATTCCTAAAATAACGCTTGTACTTTGAAGCGTCACTATAAAAGCTGGTTCTTGCTGACTAGTAACGGCTACTGTTTTAAAAGTGTTCATTAAATATATTTTTATAGCAAATATTCTTTTGCTGTAATTACGGGTCGTCCTAAGTCATCAAAAGAGACTGTTAAGGGAAGTGTAATATTTCCAGAGAATATTTTATCATCGGCATCGTAGGAGGAAAATATATTATTTTCATTTTGGGTATTAATAAGTAGATCAGCTTCTTTAATTTGTAAAAAGGTGACAATTTCCAGTAGATATTGTGATAAACCGCTGGATCTAAAGGTTCCCCCCTCACCAGGCGTAAACGTTATGCCTTGCAGGTAGTCACTTCCAGACGTAACAACTTGACCGGAATCATTGATTGATTGAATCGCAGGAATAGTAAAACTACTGACTGCGGTCATATTGTTTAAATTGTAGGTTATTTGCACAAAATCCTTCCCAGTAGAATTACTTGAAATAGATAACTCTTTATCCTGCATATAGGTAATTACTTCAAGCAAAAGTGCTTCAGCAGTCATTGATTTAAAAAAACTGTTAGTACCTAAGTTGATGGATGTCATGTTAATAAATCCTTCTGTGGTTGAATGCAGATTGGCAAAACCCATAGGGTTTTGGATGATACGTTTCACTGTTTACATATCAAAAAACATTGCTATTATTGATACATCATTATATTAAGATAAAATCATGCCACGTCGTAGACAAAGATTCTCGGATCTAGAAAAACAATTTAAAGAAAGTGGAGGTGTCGCAGCTCCAGGTAGCCGACTCGCGGGTTACATTGCCTTTAAAAAAGGTGAAAATAAAATAGAAGTTAAGAAAAAATTGACAGCAGCAGAGCGTAAACGGTACGGCTTTGCTATATTACCCTTTGGTGTTACTCCAGAAGCCTCAACCCCGAAAAGATATGCCGCTTCTATTACAGCTTACTCTAATGCCAGTCGAGCGGGTCTAGGAGTAACAAATAATATGCTTGGCTATGAGGATATTGACGCTAGTACAGAACAAGCGGGAAACTTTTATCCAGCACTTATAAAAGTGTTTATTAAGTCTGGAACAATCAACGACAATCAAATATCGGGAGTTACCCAGAAAAAATATCGTCGTATTGAAGGAGCCACATATACATACCCCTTTGGAAGAACAACCACTGATGTTACAGACGCGGTAACAGGAGCAACGGAATCTACTGTTAATGAAGTGGATGCCCAAGACGTTCGGAATACATTAGTAACTTTTTTAGCTGGATTGCCTGCGGAAAAAAAAGTCGGATCTATTTCCTATGAACCGGAAGTATTTAGAACCGGATCTAAGGCTTTGGCTTCACCTGCTTAATATGTCTCAAGAAAATATTGACTCTAAAGTTTATCGAGAATTTGGTAGTTGTTTTTATTTAGTCGTCCCCATCTGTGAAAATGACGACGAATTTAACGCATTAATGGAAGATGCCAAAAAGGTAGAGCAAGCTACAACGAGAATGCTTCAAGGGTCAATTAATATTGAGGAACTAATAGAATCGATAGAAGGTTTTGTACCTTGTATCGATTCTTATTTAGAAGAAATCGAAGATAATATGAATGAATCTTTAATTAAAATTTATCGTTATTAACAATGCCTCAAACCACAGATAGTTTAGGCACTTGGGATAATTTAGGAACACTTGAGTTAACCACAGATTGGCAAGTATTCCCCACTACTATGATTGGGGGGAAAATGCTACGGTTTACTTATTTATATGACTTAAGCGAGTGGGAAACATCCGAAAAATATAAATCCTCGGCATTAGCTAGATTTTATTACCCCGCGATAAACAATACCGTTAGCCCGTCTTTTCACCTTTACCCAAAACCACAGCAAGAGATTAGACATTTTCCCTATAACGATGGTTTATTGGACATTGGCGCTAAAAAATTTATTTATTCCCGCAAATATAGATATGCCAATATAGAGTCTATAACTGTTCGCTTGCAAGTAGAGGCTTTGTTAGAGTGAATGAAGAAGAAATAATTCTCTCTGGAACTGAAGAAACTTTAAAACCGATAATTACTTTACTCGTCGCAATTCATAAATTGATTGAAAATAGAGATATCGGCGATATCGTCGCCATGCCCATTTATGAGTTTGCCCGTGCTGAACCGCCTAGCGTGAAAATAACCATACACTTTAGTCCTAACAAAGAACCGCCATTTAAAAGCGACCCTGGTAAACCACGGTTAACGCCTTGTTATAACATCCCTGACGTTGATATAAGAAAGTTAACGTGGGCAAACGTTAAATTAGCCGCTGGAGGCGCTAATGGGTACAAATGGGGACGCTTTCGAGCCACTGCCAACCTTAGTAATAGGCGACAGATGCAAGTTTATGGGGGAGATGAGAAGGAGGCAGAAAACAGGCTTTTAGCGTTAGCGGAATTGTCCAAAGCGAAAATTGTCACCTTATCCGTTGCCGAAGAAAAGAAAATTGGCAGGAGAGCAACTAATAAAATTCTTTACAAAGAAACCACGCATATCTACCCAAGCTATTTTTGTGTTATTAAAAATGAAAAAATCATGGCAGAATCAGAGCGGGAACAATACCCCGTCAACGCAAACATTAGAGGGAAACTAGATGGTGATTTCCGTCGGGTAACTACTAAAAAAATCCCACTTTGGACAGTCAAAGAACCACCAAACGTCAAAGAAATTATCAAAGAAGCGCTACGAGTGCGTGGTAGTTCCCTGGACGATTAAGCGAAGCTAATTCTTACATCTGTATTGTTTCCTAATGTAGCGCTTCTCATCAATGCTTGTGCTGCCATTTGGCTATCAATAGTACTTGCAACTATTTGAGTTGCCTCTAAGCAAGTATCCGCAAATTCTTCTAGTAGTTGCTCAAAAAATTCACGTTGTCCTTTATCTTTGATTGCCTCAATTCGTTTTTCGATGACATCTTGATGGATTGTCCAACTCGGACGGTTACTTTCTCCCCATTTTTTCCAATTGTCCTCACCCATTAAGTTTTTAACAGCTTTGGCAAAGGGGTTGTTAGGGTTCTTTTTTAAAAAGCGTCTGGAAGATTTAAACCTTTCGGCTAAATTTGCATTAATAAAAGTCTGAAAAGCCATACGACTTATGCTGTTTACGTGTTGATAAATTTCGTCTTTTCCTTCATCGTCGAGTTCTCGCATAATCGCTGCACCAACTGCGGGATTAAAAGCAAAGGCTACAGCACCCGGTAAAGCACCACACACTAGATATCCCATACTAGAACCGACCGCAGAACCTAGTAAGCCGTAAAAACTTTCAATTTTTGCAATTAGTGCCGCGTCTAATTCGGCATCGCTCGCATTGGCATTAAAATTAAACACAAAATTAGTCGTGTTAACAATTACGCTAACTACTTGAGTTAACGTAAAGCCAATAGCACCAGCTGCTAAAAATGCAACCGTTAACGCTCCAATAGTTCCTAGACTGGCAATAGCAGAGACAGCCAAAATCCCCCCAATGATTACCAGAGAAACTCCTACTGCTATGGCACCCCCAATTGTTAAAAATTTAATTGTTGTTACTGCTGCTTTCCCTAATCCCCCAAATTTGGTTTCTACCTGTTTCGAGAATTTTTGTAGTCCATTAGCAATATTTTTTGTAACTTGACTACCGAAAGACAACAATTTATCAAGGTTTAAAGGTAATGGCATATTAAATTACTATGTTTGGTTTTTTAGGATCGACAATTGACTTTCGTTGAATTTTTATTTTACGTTTTTTAGTTTTGGTTTCTTCTTCATGATTGTTAGCAATATTTTCTAAGCGTTCACAGTATTTATCGAAAGTTTTGAATTTTTTATCTCTAATTTTTGCACCTAATTTTAAATCACTTTCCAAGTCTTTCTGTTTTGCAAGTTTTTTTCCTATTCTTCCCCCTACTGGTTTTTTCCCTGCAAGCACTTCTGATAAATCGGTAATTTTATCTACTTTCTTTCTGAGTAACTGCTCTGTTTGAGCTTCTGATGCTTTTTTCATAATTTATCAATCCTTTGCATTGTTGAGGCACGTAACGCTACCGCGACTTGCAATAAATCCATTAATTGATCTCTTAAAGAGGTGTCCCCTGTCCAGTCTTCATAAACTATTTTTACGCTGCCAGCTTTCAAGAATTGCTTATAATCTTCGTTAGCAGATGTCACCTCAAGCTGTCCTTTTTTATTTTGGTTAATGTGGGGAAAGTTAACATTGGTAGTGATTTCGGCTGTTTTAGCTTCGGTGGGATAGTCCAAATAATCCTGTATGTCTGCGGCAATCAACGCAGACTTATGAGCTGCCGCTCTTGCTGCTACAACTTCAGAAGCAATCTTAAAAATAATCTCTGTCTGAACGTTATTTTGGAAAGCCATTTGAGAGGTGAGTATTATTATTTCCTTCAATGTTTCGGCAACATTTGGTAAAACCACAGTAGCTTTTTCTGCTTGCCCTTTTTTATCTTTGCCTCCTGTTTCAAATTCAACTACTTGGTGAAATTGTCCAAGCACTGCGGAATCTTGTTCAGACATCCAGGCAATAAATTCTGCAATTGTATTAATTTTACGCTTCTTTTTACCATCAATAAAACCAAAGATTTTTGCAAAAGCACCTTCTTTATGAGGTTCTATCATCGTGTCGGGAACTGTAATTGGGAAGTTTTCAATTCCCACAATCCGACTAATAATTTCTGTGCGCTCAACAGCTAATTTGAGGAAATCGTTTAAACTTTGTGGTTTCTTTTTGGCTTTTTGAGCGCCTTTACGGGCTAAATCTTCATCAAAGATAGTTACTTCTTTCGGTTCACCAATTCGTTTAAGAATTAATCTTAAAAGTTGGTCATTTTGTTGGACATTGGGACAACAACTCATGGGTGGTGGTGGTGGTGGTGGTGGTGGTGGTGATGGTGGTGATGGTGGTGATGGTGGAGGTGGTGGTGGTGTATTCTCACAACCAGCCGAGAATAGCTCCCAGGGGATAGTTGATATTTCAATTATGCCTTTGGGAAAGAATCTTCTCGGTTCACTAAAAGCTTGGGGGAACCGAAAATAGCCATAATCTTTAATATTTGGGGATGGAATTTTTAGTTTTCCCTCTACAAGTTCCTCGTTAGAATAAGGAATAGTAAGTACATAGTCTACATATCCGTCTAATTCATCCACACAGAAATCTTCGTTAGGTAATGCAGTGTCATATTGAAAGGCTGCACATCTGATATATGGAAAGTCGGCTGGCACTGGAACATCAAAGTCCCCGCAAAATGCCCAATTAGGTGGTAGCGCACCTTTATTGTAATAAGTTACGCCTCCCGAAATAGAACTGACGTGATTTGCTTGAGTCCTGATTGTAAAAGCGAAAGATGCATAACAATTTTCCCCCTCAGGAACTACTACAAAGCCAGGGGTAGATGGTGGTGTAGGGGGTGGTGGTGGTTTCTGACAATCTGGATTTCGATAAATAAGCGTAAAATTACTTTCGGGAACACCCCCGTTAAACGTGATTATTGTATTGCATTCATCCTGATGTATTTCAGGAAAAAAGATACCAGGCGTTCTGTCTGATTTAAGTTCAAAACGACTTACAAATTCTTTCGCACTCTCAAAATCATTATTGATTTCTTCTGCGGCATCGTGAAAAAAATCTTTTATGCCATCTTTGATATCTTTAACGACTTGCCTTACCATTTATAAATCTCACATCTAGAATACTTTTGGGTTTATTGTTTAATCGGTTATATTTATCAGTCATTATTTCAAAGTCATTTTTCCCATAAATTGTGTAGGGCATTTTAAAATCATTCGGGTCGTTGACTATCTCAAATATCAAGGCAAAGGGATTTTTTAACATCTTAATTACTAAAAAGAAAGTTTAATCCGACACCACCATTATTCCCAGAATTTAACCTAATAGCACCACTTGTCTCAACTTGAATTCTAGACGTACCACCACTTGCCCAAGTTGTTAAAAGCATTATTTCTATTGGTCGATAGCCTGCCGGAAGTGTACAGATTATTTCATTCGTGATTAGTGCCGAGGATTTTTTAATAATTCCTTTAACCTCAATTAAGCCGCTTGGGTATTTTCTCACTTGCGGGGTATTGTACCCTGTCGCGTAATTTGACCATAAAGTACTCAAGCTGATATTCTGCCATACATCAGGTAGGTGAGTGTGGCTAGTGGGAGATTTCGCATCTAACGCCGCTTGTAATCCTTCAATTATGGCGATCGCATGAGTGTGCGAAACAGGAGATTTCCCGTCCAGCGCCGCTTGTAATCCTGTAATTATGGCGATCGCGTGGATGTGAGACGCTGGTGATTTCCCGTCCAGCGCCGCTTGTAAATTTAGCACGTCAGCAATGACTGGTTTTTTGCTAGGCTCCGAGATTGGCGACATACTTACCTTATTCAAGACAATCAATTAAAGCAAATACTAAACCACTATTTCTCGAATATGAAGAGTTCCTGTACCACTAAGAGTAATTGCCGATATTTCACTTATTACTACTGGCAAGGGCATTTCATAATAAGATTCTGGCTGAAGTTTTAACCAGAATCTTTCTTCAGTAACCTGAGATTGAGAATCAAAGAAAACAGCTTCAGAATGGGAATTATAAATTGTCAGACCCTTTCTAAGGCTATTGTACGACACAACAACAGCCGCAGTTGTTGTAACTTGTTTTTCAACATTAGGAGAAAGAATAATATAATTCTGTGGGCTAGCTGGTTCCGGAAAATTTATAATCGGTAAAGCATTGGAAATTGGCATTTTATTTATCTCAAATTTAACTACATTCTATCCCAGAAATAGAGGAAATGTCGTCTAATGCAATCGCAGAGATGACACCAAAATAAGGTTTATCAAAATCAAAACTTCCCGCAGGAGTTAACAAAATACCTTGTCCTAGAGATGCCGTAACCCCTAGATTTAAATAAATTGAATGTTCCCCATTATTTGTAAAAGCTACATATTTTCTTAAGGGATTAGCACCGAGAATTGTTGTGCTTTCAGTATCTACTAATTCCTCAAAGTCCATCGTATTTTGAATGACGGCACTATCACTATCAACTGCGATTTCCTGCACATAGGAGCCGTGGATCGTAATGCTATCGCCTGCTTGCAATGCTCCATACCCAACATCTTGAACTTGTACCCCGATCCGCCCGTTTTCTCCTAATTCAATGGCTAAATTATCAGTAACCAAGTCCATTAAGTTATATATCCGGTAGGGATAGCCAGAGGGATTAAGTAGGCTAATTGCTCCCACTTGATACCAGTCTGTATCGTTGTCAGAAATATACAGATTTAACTGTTTTCTCGCGCTACCCCACTCTATATCTAAAGTTTTATAAAGCTTGTCCGTTTCGCTATCTTCCAGGGTAAAATTTGGCAGTTTTACGGGTGCAAGGCTTGAGATTTTAGCGTGTGCTTTGAGGTTTTTGACAAAAGCGTTAACACTGATAAGTTGTCCGGGATAGTTCCCTATAAGGGTATTAGCGAAGACTGGGATAATAAGTTGTCCTGTGGTTGAATCGAGAGACTTGACAATAGTCTTAGCTTTATTAAATAGAGAAATTGCCACTTAAATAATTAAGCAAATTAATCTCATACTACAACCAAATTGAGAGAATAGCTTTTTTAACTTGATCGGGCGTCACTTCCAAATATCGTTGTAAAGTCCCCAAATCAGAGTGTCCCGATATTTCTTGAATTTCCCGCAGCGGGATACCATTACTCGACATAAAACTTAATGCCGAACGCCGGAAACTATGGGTACTAACGCCCACTAAACCAACGCACTCACAAGCCCTTCTTAAAATCCGATCAGCCGACGCCCGACTTAAATATTTATTGCGTCCCACTTGACCGGGAAACAACGCACCCGTTTTTTTGGGGTGATAAGTTTCTAAATATATCGCTAACGCTGGATGTATGGGGATAGTGCGAGTTTTAAGCTTCCCTTTGGTTGTGGACTTTCTAAAAGTAATGATTCCTTCTATAATATCTGAGGTTTCCAGGTGTAACGCCTCGGAAATCCGGCATCCAGTAAAAAAGCAGATGGCAAACAAGCAAGCGTCACGCTCTACTTTTTCTAATTCCGTAAGTAGCCGTTTAACTTCGGCAATAGTTAATACTTTGGCTCGCCCGTGTCCTTTGTTCTTCAATTGCTTTAAAAGACTTTCAACAGAAACATTACATTATCCTCATATTGTCTCAGAATGTCTGTGACGTGCATAGTTGCGTACTATGCAGTTAGTGTAAAGCAACAATTAAGCTAACCTTATATATGAAAAACCGCATCCTTGACGAAAGAATGCGGGTTTGGGGTGCATATTATAAGTTTGAATTATATCTCAGGTTCTAGTAAGACTTTCCAGGTACGAATAAACCAATTGACACTGATGGGTACACCTTGATGAACAATGGCGATCGCCTCTTCTAAGGTTTCATACTCCGGTTCCCATGCCTGGTGAATTAGTTGCCCTAATAAAGTAATTTGCTCATGGGACAATCCAGCAGCATTATTGACACTCTCCGACCTAAAGGTACGGAGATTCTTAAGAGATTGCGCTCTTAATATCCTGATTTCTCAGGTTCCCAAACTCACTACGTTTGCACTCTTCGTGCGTGGTGATATCTTTTGGGCGTTTTGCTGACTAGCAGCTAGTTTCGCGGAGTCCCCACGTACTGTTTCAAAACATCTATCTCTAATATTTTTTGCTGCGTTAATATCAGCGTGTGCCATGTGTCCGCAACTTGTGCAAATGAACTTTTCTTTGTCACGGCTTAATGCGTCTACATGACCACACTTTTGACACTTTTGACTAGTGTGTTTGGAGCCGTCCTAAAAGGACGGGGTTTTAGACCCATTTTTCTGATAACATAACAGTCCGGCGCTCCCTTTCCTGGAACAACAGTATTTAAGGAGGTTAAGGGGACGACCCCGCTAGGAAAAATTGCTTTAAAAGGAGAATCAGTCTTTAGGGTACCACAAGCCTTAACTTGTAATCGATTGGGTTTTAAAAAATTATCCATCAAGCTTTAAATTTTTGATGCCATTGCTTGGAAGTTGGTTTTTATATTCATTTAAAATACCTTCATCCCAGATAACAACGCTACAACTTAAGCATTGCAATAAATCAAGTAATCTTGTGTATTCTAAATGGGGGCTTTTGCAGTTTGGGCAAGTTAATCTAGTCATAATTGCTCTAACTCATATAAAACCATTTTGGGGAACTCCTCAGATATCCCATCAGGGAACTTAAGTAAAATTTGACTTTTAACTACTCGCGTGATTTCCCCTTGCATCTCTCCCCAGGGTTCATTTACATGGGGTGAAACGAATACGGATAAGCCGACGCGGGGATTTGTGACAAACTTTAATCTTTGAGACATATTCGTTTAATCTCATTCTTTAGCCGCGTATATACATTAGCTTGACAGCGGTGTATATACGCGGTAGATTGTTTGTATGGCAAGGCTACTAATCTTGAAACCAAACAATCTATATGCATTCTAACAAACTTTGGCAATCTAATATGGATCGGGATGAAGACGGGACGTTTACTTTTAAAAAGGCTTATGGCGAAAAAACCCAGCGCAATATGAGGCTTTCTAATTATGCCTGGGATAAATTAGGACATTTAGCAGAACAAACCGATTCTACTCGCACTGATATTATTGAGGAATTTGTCAGAGACAACACCAACGAGCAAGAGATAGTTATTAAGGCTTTAGAAAAGTTTATAGAAAGTAAAAAAGCTGATTGGGGTAAAAATGGCAGCCAAAAAGGAGACTTTAATACTACTTCCCGCACTTGGGATGTTTTCAATCAGTTTAAAAACCTTGTGAAACAATCACCCTGGGAAGTGGGGATAGGGGAGAAAGAGAATATCTAGCGGTGTATATACACGGTAACTAGGTTAGATTAATTTTACCCCGCTATCCAAGGTTAGCGGGGTTTTTTCTTGCTAGATTATATTTTTAGCTTTCAAACTGTTTAATACATTGCTCTAAAACATAGAGAGATTAATTTAATAGCTTCTAGAAAAAGATTTTAAAGGGCTGTAGTGTCTGTATACTATTGTTAGTAAGGCTTTCGGCTTATATAGCTTAAAAAACTAACTTAATACATTGCTCTAAAATATAGGCGTATTGGTTAATAGCTTTGTTAACAATATTTAATTTCTATCACTAGCGCTAAGTACCATTACGTCT
>JAESGE010000279.1_pt1 | contig 13505 bp, 15 predicted proteins | sample 9269601 | NCBI WGS metagenome assembly JAESGE01 (sample SAMN14515569, study PRJNA621662) | algae metagenome | isolation source: Tolypothrix brevis GSE-NOS-MK-07-07A and co-occurring heterotrophs from wet... | place: USA: Grand Staircase Escalante National Monument, Utah | collected 2006-04-16
CCTAGATCATCAAGACAACATAGGTATTATCCGTCTTTCAATACCCCTGTCAATTAGCGATCGCCCGAAAATTTCCCTGTTTTCACTCACTTCACCTTTTGACAACTTTGTCAATGCGTAAGTCCTAGATGCTATCTCTGCCTTAATTTCTTTTTGCGGAGGTGTCGCAGGTGCTTTATTACCCTTGTTACTGGCTGCAAAATCTGATGAAGATTCAAACAATGCTAATTCGCCATAAGTAAACTACCCGACGATTAAAATCGCACGCCAGGTGCTTCAACGCGCTTAACCCGCGCAACGCACTGGCTTGGCTAGACAAACAAAGTCCGCCTGCGCGGACTAATCTGAAAGTAGGAGATGTCTAAAGTTGATTTCGCGCTTTTAATCGCAAATATTGCTCAACTAATTTATCTGTAATCTGATTAGCTGGTGCATCAAGTACTAATACACCTTTTTGCTTCAACTGTGCAAAGGCAACTCGACGTTGGGCTAATAAATCTAAGGCGACAGCACGGATATAACTTTGCGTAACATTTTCTGTAAAGGTGTTTGCTAAATTATCAACTTCCGGGTCGCGCAAAGTGACGCAAAACGGCAAATAGCGCGGTGCAAGTTTGGAGAGTGCTCCGAGGAGTTCGGCGGAGGCTGTGACATCAACTATATCTGTAATCAGCACTACAAGCGCCCTGCGGGTTTGTTGTCGCACAACATTGGTGACTGCACCTAAATAATCAGATTCTAGTAATATTGGTTGAATTGGAGTCAGGCGATCTATGAGATTAGGTAAATGATGTTGTCCGCGTTCTGGGGGAATCCACGTATGTATTTGGCGGTCAAATACACCAACGCCGACGCGATCGCCTCGATGTAATCCCGCCAAAGCTAAGGACAATGTTGCATTCAAACCCCAATCAAATCGCTGCAAACCTTGCACTTTTGCTGTCATCAACCGTCCGCGATCGAGTAAAATCAGTAAAGTCTGCTCTTGTTCTGATTCCAAAACCCTCACCAATGGCGATGCATTTCCAGACGCACTGACGCGACGTGCAGTAGCTTTCCAATCAATAAACCGCAAATCGTCTCCTGTTCGATAGTTTCGCAGTTCCGCAAACTCTGTCCCCATACCCATTTGATGTTGACGCATGGAACCGGATGATTGTAGTGTCAAATGAATTGAAAGCTCGCGCAAGCCAATTAAATCAGGATAAACTTTAACTTTTAAACTTTGCGGAATCTTCCAATCATCCCACACTAAACCCCAAAGTCCCAATTGTCGCACCTGAATATCGCCCCAAGAAAACTCTCCTCGTTGCGTTGGGTTAACAGTATAATTTAATTCTTGGGTGCTTTCACTTTCCACAGCAGCGTTGATTGTTGATGCAGATACGCCAAATCCGGATGGGTAATAATCGCGGATAATAACTACAGCGTTCGTGTTACTTGTTACCGTTAGCACCACCCGGTTATCGCGTCCGATTGATAGTCGTGGTGGTAAATCGCGTTTTATTTCTACACGATGACGACGCGATCGCCTACCATCGACAATCATTAACGCTAAAATTATGACATCAAATAGTAAAGCGATCGCGATACTACTTGATATATTAAGAAACATTGCGAGAATTGGAGCGATCGCAATTCCCGAAACTAATAATAAATAAACTTTTCTAGAAGGAACCATGTTTTAAAGGATGAAGTATGAAAGATGAAGGATGAAGTTATGAACGCTGATTTTTTTTGGCACGGACAATGATGGTGGTGATGATTGCTATTAGTTCTTGGGTTTCACTTATCAGCAATGTTAAACGCTGATTTGGAACAATTTCTGATTTAGCTAAAAGACGAAGCCAATATAAGCTTTCTCTAGCTTCTTTTTGAGCAATGCTGTACTTGTGAATAAAATCTGCTCTGCTTTCTCCCGATTGAGCTTCCTCAATATTAGCCCCAATTGAAGTTGCGGCTCGGAGACCGCTTTTTTTTAAGCGATTTTTCTCTGGAGTAGCAATGTCCTTTTTTTTGACTCTCTTTCTCTAAGTGTTATTTTCTCAGCATTAGTATTTAGTCTAAACTCCAGTCCTAATATCTGGCTGCCCCAAGAGTTTGTTGATTGCCTCATAGAAGATAAACCAACCCTAAAAGTAGCATTCATGGGAAACAGGCATCAAAAATTTGATGAGTCGGGATGGAAGCAGGTGCGTAGCCGACTCGAAAGCATGATTGTTGTTCTGCCGACGCAGTATAAAACTTGACGTTATATGCTAAAATCTGCGAAGCGTCGTCACAACAACACTTCGTTGGAACCGACACCTCGTTAATCGCCCGAAGGGGATTAGCCGAAGGTGCGGTTCAACTACGCCGTTAGGTTCAAATTGGCATCGTAATTTGAAGTATATGTTTATGTCAAAAATTAGTCTTGCTGCAATCGTATTTGTGACCTGTAGCACTTCCATAGTCACATTAACGCTCATGACTACTAATGCGGTTAACTCTCAGAATACTTCTGAGACACCTCAAGAGGTAGTACCTATAGTAAATTACGGTAAGGAAATTCCAGGGATAATTCAATCATACAGTGAGAATGAAATTCTTGTTAATCCAAACCAAGGTGCAGTACCTTTAGCTATTGCAAGTCCTATAGCCAATGTGCCTATCTTCAACCAGACTGTTGTCAGAAATCCAGTTAATCTAGAGCTTTTTGATCAGAAAACTCCCGCAGATGGCAATATTGTTAATGTTATATTGAATGGCCAAATTATACGCTCAAATTTACCACTCACTAATACTACGCAAGCTGTTCCTCTTCCTCTCAATGCTGGAACTAATACTATTCAAATCGCAGTCGTGAGCACAGGAGCCATCAGCACAAACACAATATGTTTTCAAGTTGGTGCAACTCAAACAGTGGAAAATGTGGTGAGTGGTAACTGTGTGTCTATTCCTGCTGGTCAGCAGTTTGTTACAACATTTGGTTTTCCTCAAATTGCTTTTTGTCTGACTAATCCTATTCGTTTTCCCTGCACGACTCAAGCTTACCCTGAATCAGTACAACACATTCTTGAAGCTAAGGGTATTCCACCTCAACCAATTGCACAGCCTATCAAGCCCAATAGATCCGGCAATCAAGTTCCGTCTGCGGGCTATCCTCTGTTGCTCACGATTGATCGACCTGGGGCAAACAGCCGACGCAATGCTTCAACTAGTTCTTATCTGCCATGCCCTCCAGGAATACAAGACTTAGATGAATACCCGCCATCAGTTGTTCTAGAGAATGCTGGTTCAGCCCATATCAAGTGTATTATTAGAGGAGATAATCGAGGTTCAGGTCAGAGCCTGGGTATACAGATTAACTATTACAAAATTACTCCAGGGGGAATAAGTCAGCCCAGACTAGATGATGGAGACATAATTGAAATTCAGGCATTACAATGAAAACCTATTCGTTTTCTTTCGATACAGGTCTAAATTTAATTTCAATTTGGGATGATAGTAAGCCCAGCAGGTCAGCTTTTCACGGCTATTCTGAACAAGCTTTTAATCAAGGTTTTTCTTGGATGCCGGGAAGTGTGACGTTCTTTACCTTTGGGAAAACTTGTCGTGCTGTCGTTGAGGTATGCCTCCTGCAATCAGACGAAGTATTTCAACTCCAACCCGAAACCATAAGAGCCATTCGCGTCCCCTTTGATCTGGCTAGTGAAGGTATTCGATACACTGATTGTATGAGTATTTTTGATGAAGCGTTTGTGCCGATACCCCCAGGTCACTATAGTCTGGTATTTGAGAATCGATTAAATGACGATCCAGAATATTTGAGTAGCCCTGAATATTTAGAAGATGTTGAGGCTGCGTTTTCATCAGAAATAATTCGGCTAAGTTTTGTGCAGACATCAGAAGCCGTTGAGCCAGCTATTTTGAAAACAGAGTCTTGGAGCGAACCGCCCTATCACATAGAAGGCTATGACTCTCTAAATCCAATCTACCCACTTCTTCTCAAAGTTTGCTTGCTATTGCCGTTGCCGTTTACAAGCGGCATTACAGGGCCAGGGGCATCTGTTTTAGTTACGAACCATGCTCCTGAATCAAGCAAAGAAACCTCTGCTGTTCAAAATCGCAACCAGGGATACGCGATTTACCCAGATGGAGTCGAGTTTTATTCGTTGGGTAATGCTCAAGTAATTTCTGTAGAAGCATGGTGTGCTGGAGAAATTAATCTGCATCCAGGTAGTGTGCGAGCTATCATTGTTCCCTTCAATGTTGCAGATGGCAGTGGCGCATTCTTGTCTGATGGTAAGGGAGGGGGATATGAATTAGCTGATATTTTGGCAGTAGGTTCTTACGCGCTTTTATTTGAGATTAGGCTAAGCGATGACCCAGAATATTTGAACAGTCCCCGCCATCAAAAGAATACGAGCCTAGGTTTGACTGAAGAGTATTGCTGTCTGACATTCATTCCCACTACACAGACAGTCGTCCCTCAAATATTGCGATTTGATATTGATGAGAGTGACTCTAACCCATAGAGAGTAGGCAAGTATTACAGATAGGTATGTGAATGAAACCTAACAATCCCGTTGCACACCGACCGTATCAATTTGGTCGGTGAATCCGAAAGGTTACTAGCGGCGGGTGAACGGGGTCGTTCTATTAAATATTTTTTTATATCCTTAGTTTCTCCTCTGGCCAAGATAGCCTTGGCGGTAATCACTTTTCTTTAATCTGGAAGCTTGACGTGCAGACCACTGACGCAGAGGAGTAACTTTCTCTACATGAAGTAGCTTCTGGCGATAAGTATGATTATCTGTCAGTTGGGCGATCGCACCAGCAATAAATCGAGCGCAGCGTTCTGGCTGAGAGGAGACTTGTTCCTCTGCAAACCGGATGACTAGCCAGTTGGCATCGACAAAACACTTGTTCCTGTAATCATCCTCGCCGATACAGTGGGTAGGCTTAAGACTGGAGTTTAGACTAAATAGGGCTTGCTGAGAAAATAACACTTAGAGAAGGTTTTTCCTTCTCCTGACTCATTTATTTTTCATCCTTCTCCTTCAAAGACGTTTCGCGAACATCCTTTATCCTTCATCCTTTATCCTTTATCTTGGGACTGATACTTTATTAATTATTGAAGCGATCGCTACATCAATTTCCAAACCATCCAACATTGCTTCTGGTTTCAAAATGAGACGATGACGCAGCAAAGGTGCTGCAACTGCTTTAACATCATCTGGGGTAACAAAATCTCTTCCACTCAACCACGCACTCGCTTGAGATGTCTGCAACCAAGCACCAGTAGCGCGAGGAGACGCACCTAAAGCTAAATCGGGATGTTGACGCGATGCTCTAACTAAAGCTAAAAGATAATCAATAATGGCTTCCGATACTTTAACTTCTTTTACCGCTTGTCGCGCCTCTAATATTTCGCTTACTGTTACCACAGATTTCAAACGTGCAATATCCAAGCGTCGCGCTGCAAAACCCGCTTGACGATTTAGTAACATTTGCTTTTCTGCCGCTTGATCTGGATAATCTACCACCAACTTAAACAAAAACCTGTCTAATTGCGCTTCTGGCAAAGGATAAGTTCCCTCAAATTCTAGGGGATTTTGGGTTGCGATTACCCAAAATAAATCCGGCAAAGGCAAACTTTCACCATCTAGCGTTACCTGCATTTCTTCCATTGCTTCGAGTAATGCTGCTTGTGTTTTCGGGGGAGTGCGATTAATTTCGTCAGCTAATAGCACCTCTGTAAATACTGGTCCTTTTTTGAGGGTAAAATTGCGACTATTCAAGTCAAAAATATTCATCCCAGTAATATCTGAAGGTAAGACATCGGGGGTTAGTTGAATTCGGCGAAAGTCAGCTTCAATCAATTGTGCCAGCACTTTCACCAAAAGTGTTTTACCAGTTCCCGGTACTCCTTCCAAAATAATGTGTCCACCCGCTAGCAGTGCTATTAATATTTGCTGTATTAGGGTAGATTGTCCGACAACTATACGATTTAGTCCTTGTTCGAGGCGAGTTAAGACAGGATGGTTATTCATATTGTTACTTATAAAGAACTTACATAAAAGCGCAAAGAGATATTTTGCACTTTTTTTGCCATTCGGCTATAAACAATCAGGCTAAATTTACAAAGTCTACCTACATAGACTAGCAAACACTTGATTTTAACGTATAGCTACACCTTTATCGGAGATTAAATAATAACCCATAATGTAGAGACGTTCCGATGGAACGTCTTTCTACGATGGTTACAATGTTTTTATTAATGTTAATTAAGCGGGCTTGATATAAGTAGATTGGCATAAATAAACACTCCTTAACGTAGTAACGGCTGAAGCCGTTAAAATCCTTGTTTTGAGCGGTAAACCGCTCACTACGAAGAGCGGAGAGCATTTTACATTTAATTTTGCCCACTTACTTATAGCGTACAAAATGTGAATCCGGAAGACGTTCCAGTGGAACGTCTCTACAGTGTGTAAAATTTCTCAACATCTATTGTCAAATCATCCGTCAATATGCAAGCCTTAATTTTTATTCCGAAGACTTTGCCATTTCCTCAACCAACTTATCAAGTTTCGCTCACTCATGGGTTGTTGTCGAGATTGAACTTTTAATACTGCTTGTAGTTCTGCCGCAGTGGTGCCTGTTTTCTCTACCCAAGCGTCTATCAAAGTTTGATGTTCCATAGGTACTTGCCCTAATCCTAAGGCTTTTTGCAGTTGCAGTTGTTCTTGTTTGCCTACCATCTCAACAACAAAGTCGTTTTTATCAGCTTTTAGCAAGACTCCTGCTAAAGCTTGGATGTATGCAAGGCTATTGTTAATTTCTGGTGTAGCTAAAGTTTCTGGTTTACCAAAGCGGCGATTTTTTGCCCAAATTAACACGCCTAAAATAGCGATCGCTTGCACTAACATTGGTAATAAGGGAGTTTTCGCCAAATAACTAAATAAGTCTTTTTCACCTTCACTCTTTCTGACGCTCGGATCTTTGTAACCGTGAATATATTCATCTACAAATAAGATGTTACCTTTATTGCTCACCAAATCAGCTAAATACTGGAAATTACTTAAACTATCTTGATAAGCATTAGCCGCTAAATAAGGAGTAGTCGCAAAAATCGCTTTTCCTTTACCGTATTTATTTTCCCAGACTACCGCACCAAAGCGATCGCCTAAATTAACTTCTTCCCCTGTTTCCAATTCCCGCCGCCGTCCGGTATCAATCTTGACATCACCAAAGGGTGATTTTTGCATCGTGCTAAATTTGGCTGCTGTAACATCTTCCCGCACACCTAAAATTACCAAATTATTGCCTTTTTCTAACCATTTTTGTTCTTGAGGCGAAATAATAGGTGTTTCTAGATAACTGTTTACCTGTAAAAGAGTGACAGGACGTGTTTGTGTATCTAATTCTTTAAAAGGCTTTTGCCAGCGCTGAATAGAATGCCGCTGTTGCATAAAAGCATACCACGCCCCATAGCCATCGGGAGCGCGGTTATAAGTGGAACCAATATTAATTTTGCTATTGCTGGGAGCAGCGATTAAACTAATTAAAATTATAACTGAAGCGGCGATCGCTCCAAACCAAACAACACGATTTGAGCGTTTCATATTTAATAGAGGGCAGTTAGGTGTTATGCTGTTATGCTGTTTTTATATGAAAATGCACCTTATTAGCCTACGAAGGTAGGCTTTGTTTGTGTAGCCCCAGGCTTCCAGCCTAAGGGCAACCACAGCCTCACGTAAAATGATATTACTCATTCCCAATTTCCCGATATGCTTCACGACACTGCTGATAATTTTCGCTACTTATCTCAGTATTACCAAAGCATAATTGCTGGTGGGTGGTAATCAAAGTTTCATAAGGGTGCATCGGAGCGACTTTATATTGTAGCAATTGCAGATATTCTCCATCAGTCCGGCTGAATTTGTGAGGCAGGATGGTAGTATCATGTAGGTGTTGCAACATTGCCAAATAAAGACAACGGCAAGCCTCACGGTAATTACTTTGATGATAGAGTTCTTGCGATCGCGCCAACCACCCAGACACTGACAAATCACTGTCACGGATTCTTAACACAGAATTAGCAGTATTTCTAGCTCTAAGCCTTGCATACAAATAAGGGCTAAATACTCGCCACAATCGCCAACCTAACCAAATTAAAAACAAACCTAGCAAAAGCCAAAAAACAAAGTTCAGCAACTTACCCAGCCAAGAATTATCAATCGACCATCCGTTAGGCAATTCTGGTAAATTCAGCTTCAAGCGAGACAATTGGTACTCCACCCATTCTCCCACCTGTTGCCGCAACACAGATAACTGCCAACTCCAACTCGTTTTTTCAAAGGATTCTGTAGACATAAGGGGGAATGGGGATTTGAAGAAGGGAAAAGCCGAATGCCCAATGACCAATGACCATTGACTCTTTAATTTAAAGTTAAGTACCTGGTAGTCTGCATCTACAGGCATCATGGAAATTGATACATAATCATAGCAATTTTAAAATGACTATTTACTTTTACAAGGTTTGGGAACCTTACGGCTGTTTTTCTAACTTTTCTCTCCACGGAATCGAAATCCGGGGTACTTACTGGGCAACGGTGGAGCATTATTATCAAGCGCAAAAGTTTGTCGGCACCGTGGATGCAGTGATTATACCTTCAATTTATGCCGCCGAAACGCCAGAACAAGCTGCTGCCTTGGGACGGTGTAACACACGGAAACTTCGTTATGATTGGGATGCAGTCAAAACTCAAGTTATGCGTGAAGCTGTACTCAAGAAGTTTCTCACTCATGCCGAAATTAGAGAAATTTTGTTGACTACAGGCGATAATTTACTTGTAGAAAACTCTCCTAAGGATTATTTCTGGGGCTGTGGTGCAGATAAAACTGGTGAAAACTTTCTTGGTAAAATCCTCATGAGTGTGCGTGAAGAAATCCACAAGCTAGTCTGGTTATCAATAGACATCTCCAGAATTTAATTATGCGTTCCCCGAAACCCTTCTAGAGACGTAGCAATGCTACGTCTCTACGTCAATAATTCATTGGCAAGGGGAAAAATTTAGAATCTAGAACCGCAAAGTTGATCGACAACTGCTGCCGGTCGGCTGCTATTTTGTTCTCGACAAATCAAAGTCCTAGCTAAAGTTTGCTGATAATAATATTGATGAGCAAACCAGCCGATAGGTGTACCTGCGATTGCACCGATAGCTAAACCAGTAATTAAACTAGAAACCAGATGTTTTCTTTTGATAGAATTGTCCCTGGCAATAGTGTTTGTTCTTACCATATTTTTTACTTGTGTATTAATTTAAAACAAAAAATCATATGTATTTTTAGTCGATGTGGCAGGCATTCAGGACTTACGCATTTTAACGAGAAACTGTCATAGTGAAGTGTAGCGTTAGCGAAGCGAAGAATCTCCGAGATACTTCGCTACACTTCGTTTCGCTCAGTATGACATTTTCGACTTTGCGTAAGTCCTAGCATTAATGAATTCATCCCCAGTCAAAGACTGGGAATGAGGATATCAGAAGTTAAGCTTTTGAAAGTACCCGCTGCATAAAAGTCATTATTTCTTCGGTACTATTCATCTGGAATAAATCCAACACTTCTGCTGCTGCTTCTGAAGATATGTAATCATGTGGTATACCCACAACTGAGCCGCCCAAATTTTGAGCTAAGTGATACCAAAAAGCCAATTTACATTCAGCGTCCATTGAGGCATAACTATCGGTAGAAATTCCTGTATCTTCACCTTCGCTTTGGTTTTGCAAATTACGTAAAGCTGATATTTGTTCTGAATGGGGTAATTTTTGAATTTCTTCTACCAGTTCTGCTGTACCGTCACTCGGCATACAATTAAGAGCGCTGGCGGGAAAGCGATCGCTTACGCTGGAGACGTTTCCGCTGATGGTGGCGTCACCGTCGCCAAAGGATCTGCCGGTTCAGAAACTCCATTCTGGATGCGCTTTGCACCCAAAGGCGAATTACGCCTCGATCACTCCAAAGAAGGGTTAGAAAATAAAGAGACTCAGACCATCAAGTAGCAGATCGCTTGATGGGGGGGGGAAAGAAGAATTATTCTCTTTGTCCCCCTTGTCCCCTACTCCCTCCTATTTCCATAATCTTCAGAAGACTTGGGATCTAACTCCCACCGGCTATCGTCGCGCTGTTCTAACATTTCGTTAGTCCGTAGAAACGCGGCGTCATCCATTTCTATTCCTACAGCAGCACCAATTTCATCAACAATATCTTGATCGGGAGTGGAAGCAGTACCACCAACAGCTTCATCACCATCCATAGCTGCTTGTTGCCAACCGGCATCAATATCACCTCCAGTTAATTCTGGACTGGTATATGTTGCATACTCATCCAACTCCTCCTTCATTTCTCGTCCACCGAGATTGTACCCTGGCAATTCTATGACACCAGTACCAAAGGATTCAGTAATTTCCTCTGGTAAGTCGGAAATTTCTTCTGGTAAATTATCTTCGGATTCGAGTTCCTTATCTGGATCTACACGGTTGACTTGAGCTTCTAAATCTACTTGTTGTTGATCCGCCATAATTATAAATATTTCTGCTTCTCCAAAATAACGCTTTCCCTGATCTGGCTTGTCTTCCTAGAGATGTATTACTTGAGATGGAAAAAATCTATCCCTTTGGAGCGAAGAGAAGATAGTCGCTGGTGCATACCATTACAAGTGTGAATTCAAGCTCAAGCAACGCCTGAGATAAACCACTCATTTCTAGCTTTTAAATGTTTTGAATGATAAGGAAGTAATCATTTACGTCAATATATATCTCAACTAAAAAAGAAGCATTCGTTATTTTTTAGTAGTGGAGGAAGAAAGTGAAATACGATCATTTTATTAAACATGTCCAAAGCGTTGCTCAATTAGATTCTCGTGAAGAGGCAGAAGATGCTACTCGTGCCACTTTGGAAACTATTCGAGAACGCATTGTGGGTAATGAAGGTAAGGATTTGGCTTCACAGTTGCCAAAAGAATTAGGCGAATTTTTACGCGGTCGCGAAGGCGAAAATGGTCAGCATTTTGGCTTAGAAGAGTTTATCAAGATGGTGAGTGAGAAGGAAAATGTAGAACCCAGTGCTGCTGCGATGCATGTCCGGGCTGTTTTTAGTGTGTTGCAAAGTGCTGTAAGTCCGGGTGAGTTTGCAGATTTGCAAGCTAATTTTTCACCAGATTATGCGGAAATATTTGCAGCGGGTTCAACTGCGGTTTAGCAGTGAAGATTGCAGCACTGAAGTGCTGACTACGTAAGTAATTTAAGAGGTGATTTAATGGCAAACTTTAATAATCATGGCAAGAAAAAAGTCGCTATCCTGATTGACAATGGGGTAGAGGATGCAGAATTTCAAGTTCCTTATAACGGGCTAAAACAAGCGGGGATAGAGGTAGTTGTTCTCGGAGCTCGGATGAATGAAAAGTATAAGGGTAAACAAGGCAAAGTTTCTCAGCAAGCTGATGCTACCACTACCGAAGCGATCGCTAGCGAATTTGATGCGGTAATTATTCCCGGTGGGATGGCTCCTGACCACATGCGACGCAATCCCAACACTGTCCGCTTTGTCCAACAAGCGATGCAGGAAGGTAAATTAATCGCGGCAGTTTGTCACGGACCGCAAGTTTTGATTGAAGGGGATTTGCTCAAAGATAAACAAGCCACTGGTTTCAGCGCTATCCGCAAGGACATGATTAATGCGGGTGCGAAATATGTCGATGAACCTTTGGTTGTTGACGGAAATTTGATTACCTCACGTCAACCCGGTGATTTGGCAATCTTCACCACAGCTATCTTGAGTCGTTTGGGTTACGGTGGCAAGGATGCTGCATTACCCGACGAGAATGATACAAGCACAGAATGGTGGAAGCTGGCTGATGCTTGGGGTGGCTCAACTAAGGGTGATATTGTCAAGGGTGTAAATACTGCACTTGCTGGTGAACGTTATTCGTTGGAAGCTTTGGAGAAGTATTCCGAGAAAGAGTCAGATGCTCAAATCAAGGCGTTGTTTCAAGAGATAATTACTAACAAGCAGGGTAACATCCTCAAGCTGGAAAGTTATCTTGACAGGTTGGGTGAGAAGCCTTCTTTAGCCGCTAATATCGCTAATCAATACGCGAAAGTGAAAACGGCTATGACAGGAAGCGACGATATATTTCAACTGCGATCGGCTCTGGGGGATGTGCAAACTGGTATCGGTGATATTGGCAATTTGTGTCCTATGTATACGGACCCGGTAGCTACTGCGCTGTTTACGGATATTTATAACGATTTGTTAAGTTGTGAACAACGATTGGTGCAACTGTATCAAACGCGGATAGGGCTGGATATGAAGCCTGGGAAGCCGACGACGGGTGCGGCTGTGTCGATGTAGGTTTTTTTAACGAACCGCAGAGGCGCAGAGAACGCAGAGAGGGTCTTTGCGTCTTTGTGGTTATTTTTACGGATAGAAGGAGATAAAAATATGGCTTCGACTACGGGGAATGAGTTGAGTAAGGGTCAGGGCGCTGAGGCGGGTGAAACTGAGCGCTGGGCATCTCTTGTGGGTGGTGGTGCGATGGTGTTGATGGGTTTAAGTCAGCGTTCTTTGCGCGGGGTGCTGATGGCTGTAGCTGGGGGCGGTTTGGTGTATCAAGGTGTAACTAAACAAAGCACGATTCAGCAAGCACAGGAAGCGATTGGTATAAATAAATCTATTAAGGTTGAAAAGACGGTAACGATAAATAAGCCAGCGGATGAACTTTATCGGTTTTGGCACGACTTTGAGAATTTGCCGAGCTTTATGAAGCATCTCAAATCTGTGAGCGTGCAGAATGATAAAAGGTCGCATTGGATTGCGAATGCACCTTTGGATAGTAGTGTGGAATGGGATGCAGATATATTGGAAGACCGAGAAAATGAGTTTATTTCTTGGGCTTCGGTGGAAGGTGCAGATGTGGAAAATTCTGGTTTTATTCGCTTTAAGAAAGCACCAGGCGATCGCGGCACCGAAGTAAAGGTTGTTCTTGAATATAGCCCCCCAGGTGGAGCCTTAGCCGCTGCATTTGCTAAACTTTTTGGTGAAGAACCAGAACAACAAATTGGTGATGATTTGCGCCGTTTCAAAATGTTAATGGAAGCTGGTGAAATTGCCACCACTGAAGGACAACCAAAGGGTGGTTAGTGGTTGGTGGATAGTAAACGCTCTTTAACGTAGTAACCTGATTAGCCGTTAAAATCACGACTCGACGAGCGGTAAACCGCTCACTACGAACGAAGGAGGAGAGTATTTTAATTTTAATTTCGCCCACTTACTTAGTAGTTAGTGGTTAGTTAGGAATTACTATTAACTACTAACAATCCAAAATCTAAAATCCCAAATATATAGGACTTACGCATTGACAGAAAAGTCAATATGTGTGTTTGAATCTAGCTTTTGTTGTAAATGTTTCAAAATAAAGTCACGAGCTATCTGAAGAGATAAATTCCTTTGAAGTTCATACC
>JAESGE010000280.1_pt1 | contig 13406 bp, 11 predicted proteins | sample 9269601 | NCBI WGS metagenome assembly JAESGE01 (sample SAMN14515569, study PRJNA621662) | algae metagenome | isolation source: Tolypothrix brevis GSE-NOS-MK-07-07A and co-occurring heterotrophs from wet... | place: USA: Grand Staircase Escalante National Monument, Utah | collected 2006-04-16
CGTCGCTGAACGATTTGCCCCTGCGGTCGCCCCCCTTCGCCACGCTCAAGCGCCATCTCGACCGGCACGTGGCAGCCTTCGCCAAGGTGCTGGAATTCGATCTGAAGGGCCGCAAGCTCGTGCTCGACTCGCTGTGGGTCAACATATTGTCGCCGGGAGGGATGCACACCGGCCACATCCACCCGCATTCGGTGATCAGTGGCACCTATTACGTGACGATCCCCGAAGGCGCGAGCGCGCTGAAATTCGAGGACCCGCGGCTGGCCATGATGATGGCGGCGCCGCCGCGCAAGGCGAAGGCGGCGCCGGATAACCGCCAGTTCGTCTATGTCGCGCCCCGACCCGGCACACTGCTGCTCTGGGAAAGCTGGCTGCGTCACGAGGTGCCGATGAACCAGGCCGATGCGGAGCGGATCAGCATCAGCTTCAATTACGGTTGGGGCTGATCCGCGCTGGCATGCTTCCTCAAAGGGTGCGCATCAACGCGCGTTCGAGCCGACGCTTGAGGTCGGTCTTGTCGTAGGGTTTGACCAGATAATTGTTGGCGCCTGCGACCGTTGCCTCATGCACACTTTTCAGATTCTTCTCCGAGGTTGTCATCACGACAACCGTAGACTTGTTGTTCATCTTCTGGCGCAGGGTCTTGACCACGTCGAGGCCGCTGATGCCGTCCATATTCCAGTCGAGCAGCATCAGGTCGCAGGGGCTTGAGCCGACATGCTGCAAGGCCTGCTCGCCGCTCTCCACCTCCTGGATCTGCTGGAAGCCAAGCTGGTTTAGGCAAAGCGTCGCAAGGCCACGCATGCTCTTTTGATCGTCGACGACCAGAACCCGCATAGCGCCCAGCGGCTTGGTGCGCGTGCTCTCGGCAATGATACCAGCCGGCAGCGGCGCCTCCTCGGGGGTCGCGGGCGGTGGCGGAGCGGCGCTTGCCGGGGGCGCGACAAGGCTCATCACGCGGCTGGCGATGGCATTGATGGCGAAGGTTTCGCTGATCGTCGCCGCGCCGATCTCGAGGGCGGCCCGTGGCATGCCGAACACAACCGCGCTCTGCTCGGATTCGACCAGCGTCTGGCCGCCGGACTGACGTATCTCCAGCAGCCCCGCCGCTCCGTCCCGGCCCATGCCGGTCAGCAGGACACCAATGGCGCGCTTGCCGAAAACCTCCGCCACCGAGCGGAACATCACGTCGACTGACGGTTTGTGGCCGCTGACGGGGGCACCGTCATGAAGCTTGCAGACATAACCTTGATGGCCGCGCGTGACACGCAGATGCCTATCGCCAGGCGCGATGAAAACCATGCCGGGTTCGATCTGGTCGCCGTCGTTGGCCTCGACGACATTCAGGCCCGTGACCTGTGCCAACCGCTCGGCGAAGCGCTTGGTGTAACCGGCCGGCATATGCTGCGTGACGACCACCGGGAGGCCGGAACTGGCGAGCCCCATCAATACGGTCTGCACGGCCGGCACACCGCCCGTCGACGCGCCGATGGCGATGATTCGGTCGCGCTGGATGACGCCTTTCGGCACGATCGGCACGGCCGGCGTTTCATAGCGCCCGGCCGCACGATGCACACCGCGCGTGGCGGCAACCGAATGGCGCAGGGTCTGCGTCAGATTGGCCCGAAACTCCTCCAGCGAAATTTTCACGGTATCGGGCTTGTCGATAAAGGCGACCGCACCCGATTCCAGCCCATTCAGGGTCTCGAACGCCCCCTCCTTGGGGTTGGCCGAAACGATGACGACAGGCGTCGGGCGCTCCTTCATGATCCGCTTCAAGAGATCGAGGCCGGGCCGGCCCGGCAGTTCGAGGTCCAGGGTGACGATGTCGGGCGGCGTCTTGCAGAACATGCCCCAGCCCTGCTCGGCGCTGCCGGCGATATCGGTGAGTTCGAAATCGCTCTCCGCTTCAAGCACGATCTTCATGAGTTGCTGCATTGCGGGCGAATCGTCGACCACCAGCACACGAATTTTGTTCGGTGTCTCGGGCATCAGAAAATCTCCAGGGTTCCGACAGGCGGCGTGACCCGCAGCGTGTCGCGGTAATTGCGTTCCTGCTCGAGCACCGTCTTCGCGCGAGGCGCGTCGAGATGGTTTACCCAGGCGCGGCCATGATACGGATCGAAGTTGACTCGCCTGGGCCGGTCGCCACCAAGATCCTTCGCCAGCACCGTGATGCCCTCGTCCTTCAGGAACTGCTGCACGAAGAGCGCATTGCGCTCGCCAACCGCGCCGTGATTGCCCGACAGCACGTTGGCGCCGCCGAAGACCTTGGCCTGAAGGCGCTTGCGGTTGGCACCCTGGCGCAGCAGCGCGTTGATCAGGACTTCCATCGAGGCGCCACCGAAGCGCATGTCCGCCGTCGAGACGCCATCATCCTGGGTGCTGTCGCCTGGCAGCAGAAAGTGGTTGATCCCGCCGATCTTTAGCAACGGATCGCGCAGGCAGGCGGCGATACACGAGCCCAGCACCGTCGAGAGGATTTCGCCCTCGCGGCCGCTGGTCGCGTATTGACCCTGCGCGACGCCAATGATCTGGGCGTTGAACTTCGGATCGAAATAGCTCGACTGCTGTCCCGCCAAAGCTTCAGGCAGTGCCCGGGCGGCGGGGGGGCGTGGCCGAGGTTCGAACGGATGCATCGTGGTGGACTTGTCCATTCAAAGCCGCCTGTAGATCGTACGCCCGCAGGGCTCGAGATGGGGAAAAGCGTGGGGCAAGGCTTCCGAATGGCCGAGGTAGAGAAAGCCGCCGGGCCGCAGCAGGGCTGTGAACCTGTGGATGATCGACTTCTTGGTGTCCTGATCGAAATAGATCAGCATGTTGCGGCAGAAGATGATGTCGAACGGACCACGGACCGGCCAGGTCTCGATGATGTTCAGCCGGTTGAAGGTGACATAGCGGCGCAGGCGCTCCCCGATCCGCACTGCTCCGGCATCGGTGGTCGGCTCGAACTGGAGCGCCATGCGCTGCGCGGTGTCGAGTTCCTGCGCGGCACTGGCCGGATAGAGCGCCTTCCCGGCTCGGTCGAGCACGTCTGTGTCGACGTCGGTCGCCAGGATGCGCAGATCGGGCCAGTTCCGGCCACGGCCATAGGCGTCGACGGTCGCGGCGATGGTATAGGGCTCCTCGCCGGACGAGGAAGCCGCGCACCAGATGCGGAACCGCCGCGAACTCTGCGGTCCGTCTGGAATGAGGGTCGGCAGGGCGACCTGCTCCAGATGCGCGAAATGATGCGCCTCGCGGTAGAAGGCCGTGTGGTTCGTGGTCAATGCATTCAGGAACCCCGGCAGTTCGTCGCCGAGTCGTGGCGATCGCAGCAGCGCGCAGTAACTGGCGATCGAGGAAAGCCCAAGTTCCCGCACACGTCGCGTCAGCCGGCCCCGGATCATGGCCTCCTTATGAGGATGGACGACCAGGCCCGCCTCGCGATGAGCGATCTCGATCACGAGCTGAAAATCAGCGGCCGTGAGCTCGACCTCGCCCAGCGCCGGCTGGCCGCGGGTCGGCCCGGCGGCAATGGCGACGGCGGCGGCCATCAGAATTCCTCCCAGGCATCACCGACGGCTCCGCCCTGCGCCATACGGAGCGGACGTTGGGGCGGGTTTGAGAGCCGCGCTTCGGGCAAGGCGCCGGTGCGCGGGCGCGCGGGGATGCCCGTCATGGCCGGCTGAGGCGTCAGGGTAGACTGATGCGCCCGCGCGCGGGCCAGACTGTCGCCGACGGCACGCCGGCGCCGGCTGTCGGCCGCATCGGAGTCGGACCTGTGGAGAGCGGGCGCCGCGGCGACGGGTGCGGCAAGGGCGGGCGTTTGCCATTCCCGCTCTCGGTCCGTCTCGCCGATCCGGAAGGCCTCGACATGCGCCTGCAGCCGCTCGATCCGGTCCAGCAGTTCCCGCGCCGAGTTCGCACTCTGCTCGGCGAGAAGCGAGTTCTTCTGGGTCATGCCGTCGATACGGGCGACCGCCTTGCTCATGTCCTCCAGGCCCAGCGCCTGCTCGGCGGTGGCGGACGAGATCACGACCACGGTTTCGGCCACCTGCGATGAGGCGGCGACGATGCTGTTGAGCGAATGGCCCGTGGCGCGAACCAGGCGCACGCCCTCGGCGACATGGGTCACCGAACTGTTGATCAGCCCCTTGATGTCCTTGGCCGCCTGGCTCGATCGCTGCGCGAGGGTCCGGACTTCCGAGGCGACGACGGCGAAGCCGCGCCCCGCGTCGCCGGCCCGCGCCGCCTCGACCGCCGCGTTGAGCGCGAGCAGGTTGGTCTGGAACGCGATGTCGTCGATGACGCCGATGATGTCGGAAATCTGCCGCGAGGCGGCCTCGATGCGCTCGATCGCCGCGATAGCATCGACGACGATGGCCCCGCCCTCTGCCGCGACGGCTTGCGCCTGCGCGGACAGTTCGGTGGCGCTGCGCGAACCGTCGGCGGTCTGGCGGACGGAAGCGGCGATTTCCTCGGTGGTCGCGGCCGTCTCCTCGAGACTGGCGGCTTCCTCCTCGGTGCGCTGGGCAAGGTCGACGGCGCCGAGATTGATCTCGTGGGCGGTGGCGGTGATGTCGTGCGTGGTCCGCTGGATCGTCGCGACCGTGCTCGCGAGGCGAGCGATCGTATCATTGATGCCCCCGGCGAGTTGGCCCAGGCTGCCCTCGTAACGCATCGCCACGCCGCGCGACAGGTCACCATCGGCAACCCGCGCAAGGGTGCCGGCGAATTCGCCAACGGCGCTTTCAACGAGTTCGCCCATGCTGTTCAGACCGACAGCGAGATGGCGCACGAGCCCCTGCTTGTCCTCGGCCCGGATGCGGGCGGAGAAGTCCCCGCGATTGGCGGCCTCGATCACCAGCGCGACCTCGCCCATGGCATCGACATCGGCCGTCAAGTTGTTCCACTCGACGATCGTGCCGATCCGGGCACCCCCCTGGTCGAGGACAGCGTTGACGACAAGTTCGACGGTCAGGCGGTCGATCTTTATCTGCCGGCGCATCGCCTCGCCATTCGTCGCCTGCGGCCGGCCACTGGCGTCGCGGAACTGCTCCATGGCCGTGCCGATCATCTGCTCGGCGGAGAAGTTCGGGAACTGGCGGCGGAATTCGCCGCTATGCTCGGCGAAGAAGCGCAGCAGGGCGCGGTTGGTATAGATCAGATTGCCGGCCTCGTCGGCGATCATCACGTTCGTGCCGGCATTGTCGAGCGCGGAGCGGATGCGAGCGGCGGCGACAGCGGTCGCGTGGACCTGGTGCAGGGCGCGGGCAAGTTCACCGAGTTCGTCGCCGCGATCCTCGCCGGGGATCGCGACCTTGTCGCCATTGGCGATCTGGCCGACGGCCTCGCTCATCGCCAGGATGGGCTTGTAGATGCCGCGGGCGAAAAGCAGGTTCAGGATGCTGACGAGCAAGCCCAGGAGACCGGCGCTCAGCAGCATGCGCTGCCCCATGGCGACGATCGGCGCTTCGATTTCCGCCACGTCGATCTCGATGGCCATGATCCATTTCTTGCCGAGGAAATCGACCGGGGCGTAGGCAAGCATCGCCGGCTCGCCATCGACGCCTACCGCATAACCCGACACGGTCTTGCCTTCGATCGCCTGCTGCATCAGCGGGCTCACGGGCAGCTTCGCGAGAATTGGCAACGTGGATCCGTCGCCGATCAGGGTGCGCAACGTGCCGTCATGGGCCAGTGCATAGGCGTGCCCGGTGGAACCGATCTTCTTGTCGATCGCCCCCGAGATGATCTTCGATGGCATCTGGATCGCGACCACGCCCAGCGGTTGCCCGCGCTCGTCGTTGATGGCGCTTGCGATGAAGGCGGCCGGTTCGTTGTTGCTTGGACCGTAAGGCTCGTAATCCTCGAAATGAACCGGGGCATGGCCGTTCCTGCCCTTGATCTTGGCCTTGGAGGCTGCGAGCGCGCCATCGAAGGCTCGGGCCAGCGCCGTCGACTTCCATTGACCGGAGCGCAGGTTGGTCGCGAAATCCTGCTCTTTCTCGACGGTATAGACGACATCGCCCTTCAGGTTGATGAAGAACATATCGTAATAGCCCTTGTCGGCGGCGATGCGCCGCATGGTGCCGTGCCAGCGCTTGTGTTCGATGCCATAACTGCTCGCATCGCCGGCGCCATCGTAATCGCTGCGCTTGCCGGCGGGCATGGGGCTCTTGTCGACGTAATGCGATTGCAGGTCACGGGCGGCCGTTCCACCTGGATAGACGAGGTCGAGCGCGAAATAGGCCTGCCTGATGGTCGGACTGTCGACGATGATCGGCAGGTCAGTCGCGAGGTTGGCCGCGCTCTCCTGCAGGATTCCAGACCGGAACCCCGCGATGCCCTCCAGCAGCTTTGCGTCCTGCCGCTTGATCTCGGCTTCCGCGGTCAGGTAGGCGACGACGCCGACGCAGGCCGCGCATAGCAGCGCGCTGAGCACCGTGAAAACTGGCAGCTTGATGGAAAGGTGGTTCAACCTTCGCGGCAGAAGGCGCATGGCAAGGCATCCTGGAAATTGACGGCGCTATGAACTGAATCCGAATCGAGAAAACGCGGTGCGGGAACGACATGTCAGGCAAAGACGCTGGTGCCGGCCGTCTGCTCGTCGGCAAGGATCGCCGGCAGGCGCAGCAGCGCCACCACTTCCTCGGAGAGGATCGCCATGCCCTCGATCAGGTCGAGCCCTTCCATCGCGATGGTGGGCGCCGGTTTGATCGCGATAACCGGCACGTCAACGATGTCGGACACAGCGTCGACCAGCAGGCCGGCCGTCTGATCGCCGACATCGACCACGACGATGACATGCGTTTCCGTCGCGTTGGTGCGCCCAAGGCCGAGCCGGTTGCGCAGATCGTAGACGGCGAGGATGACGCCGCGCAGGTTGATGACTCCGCGCACATAGGCGGCGGCATGCGGCAGCGGTGTCGTCGCCTGCCAGCCCTTGATCTCACGAACGGTGCCGACATCGATGCCGAAGGTGCGCTCGTCGACCTTGAAGGTCACGATCTGCCGGCTGTCGGTGGGTTGGAACCCCGACGAGCTCGCGAGGTCGGCAAAGGATTGCAGGGCCATGTCGGCGTCTCCGGTCAAGTCGGCTGCGGTAAATCGGAACGGTTCCGGCAGGTGGCCGCGACCATGCCGGATGAGAACGGAACAGAGCGCGTCATGCCGCCGCCCGCAGGGGCTTGAGCAGGGCGATCGACAGGTCAAGAAGCGAATCGACATCGACGATCAGCGCGACGAGGCCGTCGCCGAGGATGGTGGCGGCGGAAGCGCCGGGCACGCGGCCGTAGCTCGCCTCCAGGCTCTTCACCACCACCTGCTGCTGGCTGATGATCTCGTCGACGGCGAGGCCGATGCGTTCGCCCCGGTCGGTTTCGGTCAGGACGATGATCTGCTCCGACCCGTCCGATTTCATACCGAGCGCCAAGCTGAGCCGCACCAGCGGCAGCAACTCGTTGCGCAGCCGCAGGAAGCTCTGGCCCCCCGGCAAGGTCTCGACCGTGGTTTCGGAGAATTGCAGCGTTTCGATGATGCTGGCGATCGGCAGGACCAGCCGCTCGCCGCCCGCCCGGATGATCATGCCGTCCATGACGGCCAGCGTCAGGGGCAGCAGCAGCGTAAAGCGCGAGCCGCGTCCAGGATCCGACACCACCATGATGCGGCCGCCGAGCGCCTCGACATTCTGCTTGACGACATCCATGCCGACGCCGCGCCCGGACACATCGGTGACCGAATCCGCCGTCGAGAGGCCGGGATGGAAGATCAGCGCGTCGATCTCGTCGGGCGCCGGGCGCACGTCGTGCGGCACGAGCCCGCGCTGTCTGGCCTTGGCGAGCAGCTTCTCGCGGTTGATGCCGCGGCCGTCGTCGCTGATGGTGATGACGATGCGCGCCCCGCGTTGCTCGGCCTGGAGCGTGATCGTGCCTTCGGCCGACTTGCCCGCCGCCACACGCTCGGCCGCCGGTTCCAGCCCGTGATCCATCGAATTGCGGATCATGTGGATCAGAGGGTCGGATAGTTCCTCGATGATGGTCTTGTCGACTTCCGTGTCCTCGCCGCGCATCACGAGGCGGGCTTCCTTGTCCAGCGACTGGGCCAGCTCGCGCACCATGCGCGGGATGCGCTGGAAGACATTGCGCACCGGCTGGGCGCGTACCGCCATGACGTATTCCTGCAACTCGCGGGTCTGACGCGAGAGGATTTGCAGGCCGTCGGCGATCTGCACCGTCTCCGTCACCGAGAGGGACAACAGGCGCTGGTCGAGCATCGACTGGGTGATGACGATTTCGCCGACGAGGTTCATCAGCTTGTCGATGCGTTCGAGATCGACGCGGATGCTGCCGGTCTGTTTCGCCTTGAGGCGTCCGCCGGCGGGGCCCGCTACAGCCGGTGCGGCTGCGACGGGCGCGACGGCCGCGGTTGCCTCCGGCGCGGGCACGGAGGCCGGCGGCGGAGCTTCGAGCGCGGCGACGGTTGCCGCCGGCGCAGGCTCGGCCACAGCGACAACCGGCGACGCGAAGGCGGGCACGGCCGGTTCGATGATTTCAGACGGCGGTAGGGGTGCGATCTCGGGCACAGCCTCGAGCACGGTCTCTGACGCGGCCGGAACCAACATATCCCAGTTCGTGTCGGCCGCCGGCGAAGTATCGTCCCAGGAATCGGCCGGCGCGGCATCGGCGGCGATCGAACCCGCCTCCCACGGATCGGCCGACGGCATCGCGGGACCCGGCGGGTGGATGGTGAATTCCTCGGTGAAAAGCTGAAGCGACAATGCCTCGGCGATCTTTTCCGGCGTCGCTGTCGTTCGGATTTCGAGATCGAAGGCAAGATGGCAATCCAGCGCGTCGAACTGGTCGAACAGCGGCAGCCGGTCAGTGCGTGTCGTGACGGCGACCGGTCCGAAAACGTCGAGCCCGCCGATCAGGGCGCGAGGCTCGACGGCCCGGCGGAACAGATCGGGCAGTGGATGCAAGCTCACGCGGACGAGGGCTTCCTCCTCTGCGGCGGCCGGGGCAGGCGCACGAATCGAAGCCGCGACCGGCGTTGCGGGAACGGGTTCCGGCGCGGCGGGATTAGCCAATGCGGCGGCAGCGACAGAAGGCGGGGTGGCAGCGACAGCAGCCGGGGCGGCGGCCGCTCCTGGTTGCCACACACCCTGCAACTCGCGGATGAGCTGATGTGGCATGGCCGGTGTCCGGTCTTCCTTGGCGGCGGCGACAAGCCCGGCCACGGCATCGGCGGCACGCAGAAACAGGGGCAGCGGCGCGTCGGCGAGCGTCATCCGCCCGGAACGCAGGTGGTCGAGCGCCGCCTCGAAGACATGGGACAATTCGACCAGTGTCGGGAATCCGAAGGCGCCCGCGCCACCCTTGATCGAATGGATCGCCCGGAAGGCGCCATTGATGTCGTCGCTTGACGTCGAACCTTCCTCAAGCGCGACGAGGCGCTTTTCGAGGGAGGCCAACAATTCGTCGCATTCCTCGAGGAACGACTGCTTCAGTTCGGCAAACGGGTCCATCTTTCAAGCCCGCCCCTATTGCGCAATACGGTCGATCAGGCCGAGCAACGTCGTCGGATCGAATGGCTTGATCATCCAGGCCGTCGCCCCGGCCCTGCGGCCCTCCGCCTTGATGTCGGGATCGGTCTCGGTCGTGAGAATGACGATCGGGATGCCCTGGCTCTCGGGCCGGGCACGACAGGCACGGGTGAACTCAATGCCGTCGCAATGCGGCATGTTGAGATCGGAGATGATGATGTCGGGGCGCCGCTCGGCGAAGCGGGCAAGGCCCTCATTGCCGTCCTCGGCCTCGACGACCTCGTGGCCGGCCTGGCGTAGCGTGATCGCGAGCAGTTCGCGAAGGGTCTTGGTGTCGTCGATGGCGAGAATAAGCATCAGCTGAACTCCACGGCAAAGATCTCGCGGTCGCCCTCGAAGCCGAGCGCCTCGCAGGCCAGCCCCAGCGCGAAGGACGGATTGCGCAGGATCAGGGCACGGCTCATCGTCTTCAGCGTCGCTTCCGCACTCAGCAGCAATTGCAGACAGGGCGTCGGAAAGCGCTCGACGGCGCTGGCATCGACGCGGACATCACTGTCCTGCGCCCCGGCATCCGCCAGAGCCCGGCGCAGTTGCACCTGGAGCAGGACCGGGTCCGGTCTGGAATCGAGAACGATCGTGGCGGTGGGCATGGTCGATACCTGGAGTGCGGGACCTGGGTTGCGGGAGCGGCGGAAACCGCGGGGCGGGAGAACGGACGCGCGACATCCGGTGGACCTTGAGGCAAGGCCGACCGACCGACGCATCGGCAGGAAGATCGCGAATGCTCCGACAAAGGTTGTTGGCCATCACGCGGGGTATTCCGCGATCCGAGGCAACCATTTCCCCACACAGGTCATGGCGGTTGCAGATCGCATGTAAGCAACTTATGCGAGCATTCTTAATGAAAGGTAACCAATCGCGCGCAGCGGCACGCGATGGCGCATGGCGTTGCCGTTTTCTTAACATCCAGAGGGATTTCGCAACCGGGTGCTGTGGAAAACCCGCGATGGAGGCCGGGCAGCGTGGCTTCCGCAAAAAATCATCCTGCGGCAACGAAGGATTAAGAACGCCCTCTTAGATTGTGTTTATTACAAAACACAACCTAACAGATCAGGCTGCCCTGATCGAAAGTTCACGCCCATGCTGCACCGTCGCGATGTCCTGACCGGGCTTGGTTCAACGCTTCTTCTCTCCACCGTTTCACGGGCTCACGCGGCAGGCGCCGTCGGCGCCGACCGGGTGGTATTTGGTCAGGCCGCGGTTTTCGAGGGTCCGGCCAATGCGCTGGGACTTGGCATGCGCGCCGGGTTGCAGGCCGCCTTCGCCGAGGCCAACCGCGGCGGCGGCATCCACGGCCGCAAGATCGAGTTGATCACCAGCGATGACGGCTACGAGCCGACCAGGTCGGTGGAAGCGACTCGGGGCCTGATCGCCAGGGATGTCTTCGCTCTCGTCGGTCCGGTCGGCACGCCGACCTCGGTCGCCGCCCAGGCCGTCGCCGCCGAGGCCGGCGTGCCGTTCATCGGCCCCTTCACCGGCGCCGAGGCGTTGCGTGAGCCGTATCTGCCGCATGTCGTCAACGTGCGCGCCTCCTATTTTCAGGAAACCGAGGTCATGGTCGAGCGCCTGACCAAGGATCGCGGCTTCAGCAAGATCGCGATCTTCTTCCAGGACGACGCCTTCGGCCGGGCTGGTCTTGCCGGCACCAAAAAGGCGCTGGAGGCGCGCAAACTTTCCCTCGTCGCCGAGGGCACCTTCGAGCGCAACACCGTCGCCGTACGGGCCGCCCTGCTGGAAATCCGCAGGGCCGCGCCGGAGGCGATCATCATGATCGGCCCCTACAAGCCTTGCGCCGAGTTCATCAAGCTCTGCCGCCAGATCAAGTTCGAGCCAACCTTCGTCAACATCTCCTTCGTGGGTTCGGACGCCCTCGCGGCCGAGCTTGGCGAGGCGGGGGGTGGCGTCTTCGTCACGCAGGTCGTGCCGCTGCCGAGCGACGATTCGATCCCGGTCGTGAGGGCCTATCGCGCCGCGCTCGCCGCCAGCACGCCGGACCTCAAGCCGGGCTTCGTCTCGCTCGAGGGGTATCTGGTCGGGCGAACCGTGATGGCGGCGCTCGACCGGGCCGGCCAGGACCTGACGCGCGAGGCACTGATGGCGCAGCTGACGAAGGGCTCGTTCGATCTCGGCGGCTTCAAGCTCGCCTACGGCCCGCGCAACAATCGTGGTTCCGATGCGGTGTTCTTAACCGTGATCGGCGCCGACGGGACGTTCCGCGCCGTCTCGACACTCACGGCCTGATCGCGCCGCCCCTGATCGACGGCATCGCCGCCAGCCATCCTTTTTTTCACAAAATTCATTTAGCAGGCCGTTGAAAAACCCATCGCCTTCGGCCGACTGTCGTGATTCACTCGCTCACGAAGCGGGAGCGTCGGCGATGCGCGGGATGGACGAACGGTCGGGGTCTCTGTTCAGCTACGTCGATCTTGAAGCGCGTGTCCGGCGCGATCATCCGCTGCGGGTGATCCGGGTTCTGGTGAACGAGGCGTTGGGCGGGCTGACCTCTGACTTCGCGGCGCTCTACTCGGGCACGGGGCGACCTTCGATCGCGCCGGAGAAGCTGCTCAGGGCGATGCTGTTGCAGGCCTTCTACTCGATCCGGTCCGAGCGTCAGCTGATGGAGCGGCTGGAGTTCGATCTCCTGTTCCGGTGGTTCGTGGGCATCGGCGTGGACGACGCGGCCTGGGACCACTCGACCTTCTCGAAGAACCGGGACCGTCTGCTGGAGGGCGACATCGCGGCGAAGCTTCTCGGCGCGGTGCTGGCGCAGCCCCGGGTGAAGCGACTGCTGTCGTCGGACCACTTCTCGGTCGACGGCACACTCATTGAGGCTTGGGCCAGCATGAAGAGCTTTAAGCCGAAGCAGGCGCAAGGAGACCAATCTCGGGGCAATCCGTCGGGCGGAGGCGGCGGGCGCAACGCGGAGGCCGACTTCCACGGCGAGAAGCGCTCGAACGACACGCATGCCTCCACGACCGACCCGCAAGCGAAGCTTTATCGCAAAGGCTCAGGCAAGGAGGCGAAGCTGTGCTTCATGGGCCATGGTCTCATGGAGAACCGCAATTGCCTGCTGGTGGACGCCTGCCTGACGGCGGCCGGCGGCCATGCCGAGCGGATCGCGGCGCTGCACATGATCGAGCCGCGCGCCGACAGGCCGAAGCCGATCACGCTGGGGGCGGACAAGGCCTATGACACGGCCGACTTTGTCAATGAGTTGCGCAGCATGAACGTCACGCCGCATGTGGCGCAGAACGACACCGGGCGCTCCTCCGCCATCGACGGCCGCACCACGCGGCATGCGGGCTACGCCGTCTCCCAACGCATCCGCAAGCGCATCGAGGAGGCCTTCGGCTGGATGAAGACCGTGGGCGGCCAGGCGAAGACGAAGTTCCGCGGCGTGGAGCGGGTCGGCTTCGCCTTCACCTTCTCAGCCGCCGCCTACAACCTGGTGCGATTGCCGAAGCTTCTGGAGGCGCCGGCATGAAGCGTGGCGAGGATCACCCGCTGGTCGGCCGCTGGCGCATCGTCAAGGCGGATCTCCGGGATAGCGCTCACCTCGACCTCTGCGGCCCGGCAATGATCGTCATCAAGGCCAACGGCACGGGTGAGATCAGCTTTGGAGCGATGACCGCCAGCCTCGCCTACAGCCGCGACGACATCGGCTTCGACTGGACCGGCTGCGAGGAAGGCGACGAGGTCGAGGGCGAAGGCGACGCCGAAATCCGCAAAGACGGATCGCTCGTCATCAACTTCGCCTACCGCAACGGCGACGAGGTCGTCCTCGTCGCCAAGCGGGCCAGTTCTTCAACAGCCTGCTAGG
>JAESGE010000282.1_pt1 | contig 13308 bp, 16 predicted proteins | sample 9269601 | NCBI WGS metagenome assembly JAESGE01 (sample SAMN14515569, study PRJNA621662) | algae metagenome | isolation source: Tolypothrix brevis GSE-NOS-MK-07-07A and co-occurring heterotrophs from wet... | place: USA: Grand Staircase Escalante National Monument, Utah | collected 2006-04-16
TGCGACTTTGGACACCATCAAAATGTATATTCAAAACCAAAAAGAAACTTGACGGCGAATAAATTCGCCAACGGCTTACCCCCACGGATAAATCCGGGGGCTAGCTCGCCGTTGATATTTTGGTCTTCCAGTATTTATCTGAAATCCAATGCCCTGATTTTCTGGAATGGCGGCGTTTTGCCCAGGTTTGGAGTCTTTGGAGTACTAGACGGTCAATATCCGAAAAGATTTCTTTGCTCACTACCATTGAGTAATAATTTGCCCATCCCCTGATTACAGGGTTTAGACGCTTTATTAGAGCCTCTTGAGGGGCTGATTTGTAGGCTTTGATAATCCGACAGATTTCGTCGTAGTGTCTCTTTATTGCCTTTATACTGGGTTTGATGAGTGTTTTAAATCCTAGTGGTTTTCCTTGTGAGGATTTTCCAGATTGGGTTTTTCCTACTTTGTACTGCCTAACATTGAATCCTAGAAAGTCGAAACCTTCTTGGGAGTTTATATGTGGTTTTTGTAGAGTGTGACCTATTCTGGTTTTACTAGGTTTTAGTTCTAGTCCCATCTTTTCTAACCACACAGATATTTCGGTTTTGCATCTTTCAATTACATCGAGGTCAGGATGTAGGATGACGAAATCATCGGCATATCTTATGAGAGATAGTGCTTTTTGATTAGCTTTCTTATTTCCTGGTAAGGACTGGGCGACCTTATTGATTGCCTCTTCCATTCCATGTAGTGCGATGTTCGCTAGTAGGGGAGATATCACCCCACCCTGTGGCGTACCTTCATCTGTTTGTAACCATTCACCGCCATCAAATACACCTGATTTTAACCATGCCTTAATTAGGCGGTTTAAGGTTGGGAATGTATTGATTTTGGTTAGCAGTTCTTTGTGGTTGATTTTATCAAAGCATTTTGATATATCGGCATCCAAAACCCATTTTGGTTTTTGTTTGATGATGCTAAATATTGCTCCGATAGCATCGTGGGCTGAACGTCCTGGTCGAAAGCCGTAGCTGTTTGGTTCAAACTTTGCTTCCCATTCTGGTTCTAGTGCCAGTTTGACAAGTGCTTGTGTTGCCCTATCTTGTATTGTCGGTATTCCTAAAGGTCTTTTCTCATCCGTTCCGGGCTTGGGAATCCAAACTCTTCTGGTGGCTTTTACCTTGTTGGTTAACTTCAGGTTTACTACTAGGGTAAGTCTTGCCTTGGGTGTTAGAGATTTGACCCCATCAACACCTGCGGTTTTCTTACCTTGGTTATCCTGAGTGACTTTGCGAACAGCCATTGCTTTTGCTGACCAAGACCTCATCAAAGTCTTTTGGAGTCTGCGAACTGCCTTAGTATCGCCACGACCGGAGGCTTGGAAAATTCTTTTCTGAAGCTTAAAAACATGACGCTCTAACTTTCGCCAGGGTATCAAGTTCCATTCCACCATCTGATTGCTCAGTGTATTAGACATATATACTTCCTTTAAAGGACTTTTCCTTTCACACCATCGTGAGTACGTCAGCATATCTTGACCATTACGGTCAAGCTTTCGCTTTTTACTCAATCTTTTCCATTACCGCATCCGGTTAGCACCTACTTTGAGTATTCGACCTCTCAAAGAGCTAATAATGGGTTATTTCGTTCCAAATGACAATTCTATGTATCTTTAGAGTGATGCTTTTCGCCGAGTTTATTGGGGGTGCAAATTGGTCGAGACATTAGTCGCCAATCCCTTATCCTTTACCTTTTGGTGTAGTGATTCAGCCTGATTGCACTACTTGTACGTAACGACGATTCAAACACATCTTTAAGTCTAGGCTTTACTCATGGATACTTTGCTCGATGGACACCGATTTAGGCTGTCAGTGGAGCCACCTTTCATCCCCGCTTTACGGATTGATGGCTATTCGCTACCGTAGGGGAAGTGCTTTCACTCCTGCACTTGGAGGGTAGGTTTTTCACCTACATTGTCATTACAGTGTTAACTCTGGGCAAATTTCTTTTGATTCGGGGTTATCTTGCCATTGCCAGTAGTTAACTTTGGGTTTACCTAATTGAGTGCGGTAATAGTGATGCCAGTATTCTTTACGATTGATGGGCGGTTTATCGAGTATACCCAACACTTTGACGATATCGAGTCTGCCAGTTTGAATTGCCAGTAGAGTCACTTCTTCAACGCTTGCCAACGGTGCTTTTTGCTCAAATAACCATTCTGTATATTCTATAGTTGTTACAGGTTTAGTTGTTACTGGTAGTTCGAGAAGAGAGTATTCAATAAGCAAGTACACAGTTTCATCGACATCTGTACTCCTATTTTTTATCGATAGACCCGTGAAAGTATTATCAACTTGCCAAATGGTAAGGTTAATTTTGTTAGCGAGGTAGATATATTCTTGTTCTTCTTTTTTACCTAAGTTTTCTATGTAGGACAGTTCATAAAACTGCGTTACCTTGCGTACAGGTATTTTTTCGATAGAATTTTTAACAAATGAAGGAAGTTTCAGCGCTCGGCTTTGGTGGAATTGGTCGATTAATTCTAATACTTGTGGTCTGATGGGGTCTGGAACTCTAATCGCGCTGCTATTGTAGGGTTCTCGCTTGCAACGTCCTCCCTTTGGTTTGTTCATACTTGTAACAGGTTTAAATGTTTGACAGACAATATTATACCTGTTACAGTTATTTTTGCAAGATGAGACTACGTATATTCCGAAACTCTTCTGGAAAATATTTAGGTATATTCATGTAGAGCGACAGATTATTTGACCGCAGCGATAAATTCTAAGCCAAATTCTAGCTGGCAATAGTCTACTTTGAGTCAGGTTGGAAAAAACTTTTGGAGGCATTTGTAGAACTTAATAATTCAGGAGTGGAGTCGGATACTCCGAAAGCTATGATCGGAATAAAGGCTTATCTGATAACCGTTAAATGGGATATACAGCAGAATTCAGGAGTCAGAATGGGCTACGCCCCGCTGCGCTAACAGAAGTAAAATAGGCTTTATATCTGGCTTTGAGACGAATCGTTGTGTACAACACTTTCCTTGAAATCCGCTGTATCAGTAAAGCTCTGTATGTCTCATAGAGTAAAAGCATCTGATTCAAAACTTTACATCCTTTATTTTCTGCTATCGCAGTCATCTTTCTAACAATGACGCAACCAGAAATAAATTATCATGACTCAAACAGCATCGAAACAAAGGGTAAAGCCTGCCAATCAGATAAAACAAACAAGTGTAGCTACTCCTAAAGCCGAAAATGAAGTATCAGCAAATATCCCAGACATATCTACAGGTAAAAAGAAAAAACCTACATCTCCAGACGCTGGTACTTCAACTGAAACTATCTCAAATAAGCGTACTAATAAACGTTCTGCCAAATCAGAGTTAAACTCTCAACCACTTATAGAATCAGGAATGGAGGTAATCTGCTCACAAACTAAATTTCACGATGCACTCTATGAAAGTTAGTTGTGCTACCCCAGCTAAACCTACCCATCCGATTCTTGCTAATGCTCTAATCATTGCAGATTTTGAAACACAACAGATACATTTAACTGTTACTGATTTAGCATTAACAATTCAGGCAAGTTTTGAAGCCCAGGTTTTGCTCAAGGGTGAAATTACTGTGCCAGTAGAAATGCTATTTGAGATAGTTAAGCATTGCCCTAATGGTAATATTAGCCTCAGTAGTCAGACTCAGATTATACAGCTTATTGATGAGGAGAAGCAAACAAAAATCTGCTCTCTGGGTTTATCTGATGCTGATGGAAAATATGAGATTAGAGGCATTAGTGCTGAAGACTTTCCACCTAGTTCTACAATTGATGCTACTCCCATTGCTCTGCCAACAACAGTTTTCAAAGATGGTTTGAAAGGTGTAATTTATGCTGTCAGCACTGATGAAAATAAATATATCTTGACCGGAGTTCATATTCAACTTACACAGGAGAAGTTAAAGTTTATTGGTACTGATGGGCATCGAGTCGCAACCACTGAACTTTCAACTCAAGGAATTGGTAGAAAACCCCGCAAACAAGTAGAATCTGAAGAGATACAATTTACTATTCCTGGTCGAATCCTCAAGGAACTAGCGCGTAACTTGGATGATTCTGTCGAATTCATTAATCTGTTGTATGATGCCCAAAGTAATCGCTTGGGTTTTGCTTGGCAAGATATTATCCTCAGATGTCAATGTCTCGAAGGAACTTACCCTGACTGCGAACAGCTATTGGCAAGATTTAGCTTTGACCGAGAAGTAATCCTAGAAAAAGCATTCTTAGTCAAAGCATTGGAACGGTTAGCTGTGTTAACAGATAAAAAAGAGAAAGGTATTTACTTACAGTTTGATGGAAGTTTGCAGCAGCTACGACTATCAATTGAACGGGAGTTTGGCAAAGGCGATCAGGTTATTGCTGCTCATCTACCATCAGAAATGTCATTGAATATCCAGTTTAACCTCAAGTATTTAGTAGAAGGAGCCAAAGCAATTCCTAGTTCCGCTATCAAAATGCACTTGCAACAATCAGATCATCCTGCCATGTTGGTTCCTTATGGAGATAGACCAAATCCAGAACTGCAAATGGAAATGCGTCAATTCTTATTGCCACTGTACACTCTAAATGCTTAACTAAAGTAGGATTTGTTGCTGAAAATACAGCCAATTTCTGATACCAATTCTGTGTGAATATGCGCCAAAAAGATAATCGGTTTTGAGGAAAGTGCCAAGCCTTATTCGACCGATTTATTTGGCGCAGCCTCATAAATAAACGGTATGACAACTACTTTCTTGGATTTTTATTTTCACGTCAACCAAGTGGCTTTCATACATCCCGCTTAATTTTTGTAAGGTGCTTTGGATAGGGTTGGTGTTCAATCCCCTTGATTTTCCGCTTCTGTAATTTGCAATTGTTGTACCACATCAAGCGTCAAACCAGTCACTTTCGCCACCATTTCTGGGGAAAGTCCTTCTTGGAGCATCTTAACAGCAATTTTCTGAGTAGTTTCCTGACTTCCTTCATCTTTGATTGATTGATAAGTTACTGACTCGCGCATAATATCTCTCCGTAGTAAACGCTTAATTTCCTCCTCTTCTAATACTAGCCCAGCCAGGATGAATGTAGATGCCGCAAGGTTACTTTGGGTTCTTTTATCGCTAATATTATCTATCTGGGCTGCGACTTTCTGTAAGGTGTTGGTTTTATTACTAGTGTTACTTAAAACGGCAAATGGCAATAAGCCGGGAGTTTGCAAAAATATTTCCGTTGGTTGTTCCCACAAGCGAATTACTTGGAAACGGTGAAATGTTTCTTCCAGAGTAAATGTAGTTTGCTGAACCAGTTCTGAATCAGTCTTTTGTAAATAAACTACTACTTGATGCATTCGTTTGCCCGGAAAACGACGATATACCCGCAAACGGTAATCTGTCATCCGAAAGGGAATATTCTTGTCTGGTTGAGTTTGAAACTCGATATGCAGGACTATTTCTTCGGACTGCCGTAGGATGAGAGCATCAGCACGAATTGGTTCTATGGATAGTTCTTTGGGACTTAACTCTGTTAGGGCTATTGGTTCACCTAACAACCAAGTAGCGAAGTCGCTGGAAAAGTTTTCTACAAGGAATTTACACAGATTATCGAACATTAAACAATTCTACCAAAAAATGCGAAAAATGAGAAAAAGGTTTCTACAAATAATTTACAGAAATTATTGAACATTAAACAACTTTATCAAAAAATGCGAGAAATGAGAAAAGTGTGTTTTAGAATCTAAAAGGAGGAAATTCGGCAATGAATAAACTAGAACAATATCGCAATGCTATCAAGAAGATATTGACTGAGTATTACGAAACTACTAATACTCAAGTTATAAAACATGCGGGAGTTGAAGTAAGCGATCGCTTGGCTTTTGATGAAACAAGAGATCAATATCTTTGGTTTAGGTTTGGCTGGGATGACAAAAAGCAGATACAGTATATTATCATCTATCTCTGCATTAAAAACGGCAAAGTTTGGGTGGAAGAAGATGCAACTAATTTATGCGTTGTTGATGATTTGCTTTCAGCCGGAATACCCCAAGCCGATATTGTTTTGGGTTTCCATCATCCCAATAAACGAGGTTTAACAGAATTTGCTACTGCTTAAGGAGGCAGGTAAAAAAGATAAATTTAGCATTTTATGAGCCAAGGATATGAATTCTAAAATGGCTATAAATCGATTGTAAATTCCATAAACTTCTCCACCTGTTTCAACGTTTAAATGATTAGGCATACTCAACTTATGGTATCGATAAATCTTACTAGAATCGGTTGAGTAAATCAGGCTACTTAGGATTCAAAATTACACCCCCTTAACAGGGGTAAGGGCGACAAATTAAGGTTAATGAATCCTATGTCTACAGTCGCCCTACATCAAAAATATCGACCCCAGACAATAGCCGAATTAGTTGGACAGCCCTACATTAAAACTGCTCTGACTAATGCTGTAAAATACCTGCAAATTGCACCAGCTTATTTATTCACAGGTTCTAGAGGCACAGGTAAAACATCAACTGCTAGGATATTTGCTAAATCTCTCAATTGCCTCAACACTAAAAAACCAACTGACCAACCTTGTGGTATTTGTCAATCCTGCCGTTCAATTGAAACCAGTAATAGCCTAGATGTCAGTGAAATTGATGCTGCTTCTAATAATGGTGTAGATGATGCCCGTGCTTTAATTGAGCGCAGTACCTTAGCACCAGTTGCAGGACGTTACCGAATTTTTATTCTCGATGAGTGTCATTGTCTAACTGGTAACGCCTTCAATGCTTTACTTAAGTGTATTGAAGAACCGCCACCTCATGTTGTTTTCATTCTCTGCACAACAGAACTGCACAAGGTATTACCTACCATTGTCAGCCGTTGTCAGGTGTTTAATTTCCGCACTTTGTCTATTCAAGCAATTGTGCAGCACCTCGGTATTGTAGCAGATGCAGAATCTATTTCTATTGATGAGGAGGCACTGACAGCGATCGCACGACTCAGCGATGGTGGACTTAGAGATGCACTGCAATTACTCGGTCAGGTGAGTCTTTTAGATGAAGATATCACTGCTAATCATGTCATGGAAATCGCTGGTGGTGTAACAGAAACAGAATTAATGTCAATTTTACAGGCAATATCCACGAACAACACCTTTAACTTGCTGCAAGTAGCAAGAGTTTTAATAGATTCTGGAAAAACGCCCAAATTGATTCTCTCCAACTTACTGCAAACATACCGAGATTTACTGATTATCAAGTCTGCACCCAAAGAGCAATCCCTGCTAACTGGTTGTGTTAGCTATGCTCAACTCAAGGTTTTAGCAAATCACTGGAATTTCGAGACGCTTAACTTGTCTCTAGCAGAGTTACAAAAAGCAGAAAACTATCTGCGGTACACAGTAAATGCTGCTGTGTGGCTAGAAGTTTGCTTACTGAACCTGATACCCAGTTTATTGCCTGTCAGTGCAAGCAAGACAGTAACTGCTAAACCTGTAGATGACAAAGGGCATGATGGCAAATTGTTACCAGCAGTTGCAGCTAATACTGCTAACCTGGCTCAAATTTGGCAGCAGGTGATGGATACAGCTAAACCCAGCAATCAAAAGCTGTTGGCTCATGCAAATCTCGTTAAATTGCAAGATGAAAAGGCAATTTTAGAGGTTACACCAGCTTACTTGAATAAGTTTGAGAGTAGTAAAGAAGCGATCGCTAAAATGCTGCAACGAGCTACCCAAAGTCAACAACCAATGACTGTGTTAATTAAAACTGCCAACAAGAGCAGTAATGGGAGGGTAAAAGCATGATTGTCTTGCTGACAGGTGACGACCAACACGCCATCCAGGAACAGCTAAATCAATACAAAGCAGAGATTGATGCTCAATGGCTCACACTTTGCTATCACCGATTTCCAGCCGATCGCCTTGACCAAGCTATCAGTGTAGCTCGCACTCGTTCCCTGACTGGTGGTAAAAAACTGGTGATTGTCGAAAATTGCCACCTCAAGCAGTGGGGTGATACTGAGTTAGAAACTTTGCAGCAGCTTGTTCAAGTGCCTGAATTCACAATTCTGGTGTTTGTCGCCACCAATGTAGATAAGCGCCTGAAGATTTACAAACATATTGTCAAGTATGCCAAGTTGTTTGAGTTTCCATTGATACCACCTTGGCGTACTGATTTAATTGAAAAGGCGATCGCTATTCAAGCTAAAAAAATCAAGCTGGTGCTGTCAAAGAATGCGGTGGAATATCTAGCAGAAGCAATTGGTAACGACATGACCCGTGCAGCCACAGAGTTACGCAAACTGTATATTTATGGTAATGGCAGACAACTGGAGCTTGCAGAAGTAAAAGAGTTAGTGCCATGTCAGACTCAGAATAGCCTACAACTGGCATCTGCTATTCGCCAAGGAGAAAGCAATCAAGTTTTGCACCTGCTGGATGATTTACTGTCACGTTCGGAACCATTAATGGTGATTGTTGCTACTCTCCTAACGCAGTTTAGAACTTGGCTGTGGGTTAAGTCTGCGATTGTTTCTGGGATTAAGAAAGATAGTGAATTAGCTCAACTGTGCAGTATCAGCAATCCTAATCGCATTTACTATTTGCGTCAGGAGGTAGCAAATACAAGCATCAATGCTTTAGCTAAGGCAGTAACTATGATGCTGGATTTGGAGATGTCTATTAAGAGGGGTGCTGAAAGTAAGGATTTACTGCTAATAATTCTTAGTGTTAGCAGGTTATTTAAGTTAACTTAATCAACATAAATTTGACTGAGAGTTTTGGATTTTGGATTGTATATTTGATTTCAGTCTAAAATCCAAATTAACTAATAATGATATTAGTATCTAACAAAACTTTCACAAGTTAGGTTTACCCTTATCTCGCCTTAGACAACTTCAGTGCTATTAACAAACCAATTTTCAACCTTTAAATTATTAAAAAATTCAAAATCAGAAACATTATTAGTTACCAATATTAAATTACTACAGTAAGCAATACTCGCAATTTGACCATCTACAAAAGCAGGAGTTTTGCCAATCTTGGATAATCTAGCCCTTTCTTGGGCGTGCCATTGTGCAGCCTTTAAATCGTAATCAAGGACTGGTAAATTTAATACCGATTCATGAATATAATTCCAAAGAGACTCTCGCCGCTTAGATTCTGGCAACCGCAAACATCCATGTAAAAGTTCATGAATAACAACACTAGAAACGGCAACTTCTGATTTATGAATATCTAGTTTATGCAAAACATTGGCATTAGGAATAGGACGTGCTGGCTCTGAGAGAATATTGGTATCAAGTAAGTATTTCAAGCTCATAGATCAATTTCTCTTCCCACACTGCGATCTCGTAAGTCAGCGAAATCATCATCAGTAAAGATAATCCCCTCGCTTTGGATTACGCTTCTAAATTTTTGTAATCCCTGCCAAAAATTACCCCCTCTAGATTCCTCCTTTTTTTTACGGAGAAACTCAAACAAATAGTCACGTTCTTCTGTGGGTAAACTTTCAATAGAATTAATAATTTCTTGTAAATTCATCATAGAACCTCCTAATCAAGTAAATTCTACCTTTACTAACTCTATTTTAATCTCTATTTCCATTGCCTCAGCCTCTATTTTACCATTTAATAAACTTCATCATGGCTGCCAACATCAATCTAGGACTTACGCATTGACAGAAAAGCCAAAATGACAGGTATAGTTTTCAAGGCTTATAGCTAGATTTTTCAATTGATAGAAGAGCGATCGCCAAAAATCATAAGTGACATTCAAACGCCTGGAACAACGTATTTACGTTAATACACAAGATAGTCGTTTTGAGAGCGTGCGTAAGTCCTACAATCAATAAAATAACCATTTCTAACAACTTCTCATCCTCAGACAACTTCCATCATCATCTCCTAGTAAATCAGCGATCAAATCATCAACGCTTCCCCTATGAGCTGTCCCATCCTTAAAAGCCTGCATCACTTCCTGAGCATTAGCCAAAATTTCAACCCGCCGATTCTCAATTCGTTGCTTTTTAAGAAACTCAAATAAATACTCTCGATCTTCTGTGGGCAAACTTTCAATAGAATTAATAATTTCTTGTAAAGTCATCAGAGAACCTCCTAATCAAGTAAACTCTACCTTTACTAACTCTATTTTAATCTCTATTTCCATTGCCTCAGTCGCTTACATTTAGCCAGTTTCCGCAAAAATATGATATAATACTAGGCGCAGTGGGGGCAAATGCTTCTGGAGGGCAGAAGCAGCGATCGCTAATCGCTAGATGATTTACTGTCACGCTCGGAACCATTAATGGTGATTGTTGCTACTCCCCTAACGCAGTTTAGAACTTGGCTATATGGAATTTTTATTCCTGAACGGTCGGAGGCGGTAAGTTCTACCGTGTCAGCCTGGGTCGTAGACAAACCTCTCAAGAGTCATCTTGAGACTACGATGAAACAGGAAGTGAACTACCAAAACGGCTAATGTCCAGCAATGTCCGCGACCTTGGTAGTTTTGGATAGGTTTTACAGAACGGTTATGGACTGTCTAATCCATACTCCCCCTCTGCAACAGCCAAAAACTTTTCTTGCACCTGCGTCAAATATGGTTGGGGACTCTTTCCTAACCCGGACAGTAACCAACCCACAGATGCATCCAGATTACCCACCAGATGCAACCTTCTCATCCTTTGGCACAGAGTAAGCATATATTCGCAATCGGCTTCAAAATAGTTTAAGGATTTGAGATTGTCTATTTTAACTGTGTATTCCCCATCCCAAACGGTAATCGTACAACTGTACTGACCCACTTGAGTGATGATTCCCCAACAACCACTTTTGCCCTTAAGTTCGGGATTGTCTTTGGGTATGATTTTACATACTTCTCCCAAGCGGTAGGGGTTGGGTAGTTTAGTTCTTTCTCGAATCTTGTCCACAATATCTTTGACTACACGCCCTGATGGTACTTTACCACCTGCCGCCTCCACCGCCTGCTGCCAACAGCTACGTTGCTCTTCCGGTTTCAAGGGAACCAAGGGTCTAACTTGGCGTTCACTAGTCGGCAGCATTTGGGAACCATTGGTTCCCATTTCATCTGGTATCTCAATTTGGGAACCATTGGTTCCCATTTCATCTAGTATTTCAATTTGGGAACCATTGGTTCCTATTATATTGCCAACTACCAATGAGCCAGCTATCAAGTAATTCACATGGCGGTGAGTAAAGCCAAAGCGATCGCGGCAGTATTCCTCAAAGGTTGAATGAGTCGAACGGTACAAACGTCTATCTCTTAGTTCTTTCAATGCTTTGCCAGATGTGTAAAATGCTTTTTCAACTTGCCTTTCTAAAAAAGTGCGCTCGCGCCACAATAGCTGTTGTTAGCTCATAGCTACCAACAACTTCCGCCGCTATAAAGAGGTCATCTGCAAGCACATCCATTTTGCTATTATGCAGGAATTATTACTATATAATAGCGCCGTACAGCACTATATAGTTGAATACTTTGTCAAAATTACGGCTAATTGTGTCGCGATATAATCGATATATTCTTCTGGGGTTACGTGGATGCGACCAGGTGGCAATCCCGATTTTGGGACGAAATATCGTTTTGATTACGGCAGACAACAGCCGCTCTCCGAGCAGGTAAAAGCACAAGTACACCCACTAGTCAAACTGCAACTCCAACATTTGGCACAACAAAAACAATGCTCTGTGCCAGATTTAATTAGAGAAGCTATAGACCTGTATTTGGCAACTGAGCAAACTACTAAAGCTAGCTAGAAGTGGCTTGGTTGCATCAGTTAAATTCTTGCCAGACTACTAGCTCCAAACCAAAAGTTCTCTACACAGATCGCCTTCACTCCCCCAATGGGGGATTTTTTAGGGCAGTGAGCGAAGATTACGACTATGACCACGCCCAACTATAATGCCCTGCTACAAAGCTTTTGGACACCACCTAGTACACCCATTCCAGAAAATTCTAACTCAAATAACCATCTTCCTGAACCAACAGATATTGCTGAATTTATAGGTGAAGATTTACTCTGGCAACAGACTATCTCTGCCAAAGAACCTAATTTGAAGAATATCCCTAATGACCTGCCAACTAAATTAATTAAAGCACTTCACTCATTAGGAATCACCCAACTTTACTCTCACCAACTTCAAGCATTACAAACAATTAGACAAGGTAAAAGTTTAATCCTCACCTCTCCCACAGCCAGTGGCAAAACTCTCAGCACATACCCCGCCATTCTGGAAGGTTGTATAAATGAAGAACATCGAGCATTAGCATTTTATGGACTGCGAGCCTTAGCATTAGACCAGTTCCACAAAATCTCTGAACTCCTCTCTACCATACCAACACAATCCAGACCCATACTGGCAATGATCACTGGAGATGTCAAATCAGAAAAACGAGAACAAATCCTCAAGAGTGAACCGCATATTTTAGGTGTCACACCAGAATTAATCCACTTTCAACTCAAGCAAGCCTGGAAATCCGCGCATTGGGCAAACTTTTATCAGCGATTACGCTACATACTGATTGACGAAGCTCACACCCTTTCCGGTAGCTATGGCGCAAATATGTCCTGGCTGATTCGTCGCATTAAACTAGCAGTAGATCATTACGGTGGTGACTCCAAGAAACTGCAATTTATCTTCCTGAGTGCCACTTGTGGTAATCCTAAACAACTGGCTCTGAAAATCTCCGGTTTGAAACCAACTAAACTCAACCCCAAACCCCTGATTTGGATTCGCAAAAGTGGAGCAGCTTCACCATCTAGACAAATAATTATCACTCAGCCCAGTTACAATCTAACTGGTGACACCGCTCGGATAATTCAATTTTTGCTCAATCAAGGTAAATCAGGTATCGCCTTTTGTAACTCCCGTCGCAGTGTGCGGGAACTAACAGAATTACTCAAATCAAACCAAATAGCCGCATTCTACAGTGGCATAACTTCTGAGCGTCGCGCAGAAGTAGTTGACCAACTCCAGTCTGGCACAATCAAGTGGATTATTGCCACAGAAGCATTAGAAGCTGGAATTGACCTACCAGAGTTAGAATGTTGCATTTTGCGTGGCTGGCCTGGTTCCAAAATGGCATACCAACAACGCAGTGGCCGCGCCGGACGTTCTCAGTCTGGACTGACAGTGCTGCTTCCCAATGCTCTCAATCCCATAGACCAAAATATCAACGGCGAGCTAGCCCCCGGATTTATCCGTGGGGGTAAGCCGTTGGCGAATTTATTCGCCGTCAAGTTTCTTTTTGGTTTTGAATATACATTTTGATGGTGTCCAAAGTCGC
>JAESGE010000283.1_pt1 | contig 13196 bp, 10 predicted proteins | sample 9269601 | NCBI WGS metagenome assembly JAESGE01 (sample SAMN14515569, study PRJNA621662) | algae metagenome | isolation source: Tolypothrix brevis GSE-NOS-MK-07-07A and co-occurring heterotrophs from wet... | place: USA: Grand Staircase Escalante National Monument, Utah | collected 2006-04-16
CGAGTTGCGGCCATCGGCCGAGGAAGGGCGGCGGCGTGACGATGCCGATGCCCCGCAAATCCTGTTGCTGCCCGGCAGCAGACGCTCGGAAACCAAGCGCCTGCTTCAGCTTTTCGGCGCGGTCGGAACGGAGCTGGCGCGGCGTTTTCCGTCCGCCCGCTTCATTTTGCCGACCGTGCCGCATCTGGAGCAGTCCGTTGCGCTGGCGGTGCGATCCTGGCCGTTCCCGGCCGAGGTCATCGCCGGACATGCCGCGAAGCGCGCCGCCTTTCGCCAGGCTCGCGTCGCATTGGCGGCGTCGGGAACGGTGACGCTCGAACTCGCCTTGTCCGGCGTGCCGACGGTCGCCGCCTACCGGGTCGGCGCGGTGGAGGCGATGGTGGCGCGTCGGGTGGTGCGAGTGCCGAGCGTGATCCTGCCGAATCTCATCCTGGAGTCGCGGATCGTGCCCGAATTCTTGCAGGAACAGGCGACCGTATCGGCGCTAGTCGAGGCAGTGGCGGAACTTGTCGTCGGCGGCGAAGCGCGCACGCGGCAGTTGACGGCCTTCGCCGAGCTTGAGGCCCGCATGACACTGGCGCCGGAGACAACCGCTTGGCGCTCCCCGAGCCAACGCGCCGCCGATGAGATTCTCGACATCATCGCCAGCCGGCCCCGCGGTTGATTGTGTCGATATCCTCGTTCCACGCATGATCCAGTCGGCGCAAGTGCTTGCGCCGGCTGGATCATGAGAGCGTGTTTCTCTGCCTAGCGGCGGCGGCTGATCGGCGCATAATCGCGCTGCGGCGCGCCGGTGTAGAGCTGGCGGGGACGGCCGATCTTCTGGCCCGGGTCCTCGATCATTTCCTTCCACTGCGCGATCCAGCCGACGGTGCGGGCCAGGGCGAACAGCACGGTGAACATGGAGGTGGGGAACCCCATCGCCTTCAGGGTGATGCCTGAATAGAAATCGATGTTGGGATAGAGCTTCTTCTCGATGAAGTAGCTGTCGGTGAGGGCGATGCGTTCCAGCTCCATCGCGACATCGAGCAGCGGATCGTCCTTGACGCCGAGTTCAGCCAGCACCTCATGCGTGGTCTTCTGCATGATCTTGGCGCGGGGATCGTAGTTCTTGTAGACGCGATGGCCGAAGCCCATCAGCCTGAACGGATCGTTCTTGTCCTTGGCGCGGGCGATGTATTTCGGGATGTTGTCGACCGAGCCGATTTCCTCGAGCATCTTCAGGGCCGCCTCGTTGGCGCCGCCATGGGCGGGGCCCCACAGGCAGGCGATGCCAGCCGCGATGCAGGCGAAGGGATTGGCACCCGACGAACCGGCGAGCCGGACCGTCGAGGTCGAGGCGTTCTGCTCGTGGTCGGCATGCAGGATGAAGATCCGGTCCAGCGCCCGCGACAGCACCGGGTTGACCTTGTACTCCTCGGCCGGCACCGCGAAGCACATACGCAGGAAGTTCGATGTGTAGTCGAGCGCGTTCAGCGGATAAACGAAAGGCTGGCCGATGTGGTACTTGTAGGCCATCGCCGCGAGTGTCGGAACCTTGGCGACCATCCGCATCGACGCCACCATCCGCTGGTGGGGATCGGAGATATCCGTCGAGTCGTGATAGAACGCCGAGAGGGCGCCGACAGCCGCGACCATCACCGCCATGGGATGCGCGTCGCGGCGGAAGCCCTGGAAGAACCGGCTCATCTGGTCATGCACCATGGTGTGGCGCGTGACGCGGTAGTCGAAATCGGCCTTCTGTGCCGCCGTCGGCAGTTCCCCGTAGAGGAGCAGGTAGCAGGTCTCGAGGAAATCGCCATGCTCGGCAAGCTGCTCGATCGGATAGCCGCGATAGAGCAGCACCCCGGCATCGCCATCGATATAGGTGATCTCGGATTCGCAGGAGGCGGTCGATGTGAACCCCGGGTCGAAGGTGAACATGCCCGTCTGGCTGTAAAGCTTGCCGATATCAACGACCGAAGGGCCGATCGATCCTGCCTTGACCGGCATGTCGACAGGCTTGCCGTCCACGATCAACTGACTGCTGCTAGCGCTCATCCATCGGTCCTTTCGTCAGGCGGTTTTCGCCCGTTCCGTGGACTGCCTCCGGAGGGCAGCCGGCACGTCAATCGCTGTTCGCGGACAAGCGTCCGTATGTCAGGGTTGCTAACCTATTTGACCGCCTCATTCAACATGACGCAAGGCCGGGAACTCTCATGCGATCCGGTCGTCGAGACGGCCAAGACACTCCTCGCGGCCGATGACCTCGATCACGTCGAAAAGTCCCGGAGAGGTGGTTTTTCCGGTCAGGACGGCCCGCAAGGGCTGTGCGATCTGGCCAAGTTTCAGTCCCGCGCCTTCGGCGAATTCGCGCACGCAGGCCTCGATCGCGGCCGCCTGCCAGGTTTCCAGCTGTTCGAATCGTGATCGCAATTCACGGATCTGCGCGATCGCCCCGCCACTCAGCAGGGCGGTGGCCTTGTCGTCGAGCGCAAGCGGGCGCCGTGCGTACAGATAGGACGCGCTATCGAGCAATTCGACTAGCGTCTTGGCGCGCTCCTTCAGGCCGGGCATGGCCTTGAGCATCCTCGCCCGCAGCTCGGGCGGGAAACTCGTGCCAAGGCCTCGCGACGGCCCATGCTCCGGCAGGATCGTCTCGATCCCAGCGAGCAGGGTTTCGTCGTCGGTTTCGCGCATGTAATGGCCATTGACGTTTTCAAGCTTGGCGAAATCGAAGCGCGCCGCGGAACGGCCGATGGACCGCAGATCGAAGGCTTCGATCATCTCACGCGTCGAGAAGAATTCCTGGTCGCCATGGCTCCAGCCGAGTCGGACGAGATAGTTGCGCAAGGCCGCCGGCAAATAGCCCATGCTGCGATAGGCCTCGACACCGAGCGCGCCATGGCGCTTCGACAGCTTGGCGCCGTCCGCGCCATGGATGAGCGGGATATGAGCCATCGAAGGCACCTTCCAGCCATTGGCGAGATAGATCTGAGTCTGCCGGGCGGCATTGGTCAGATGGTCGTCGCCGCGGATCACGTGGGTGATCCCCATGTCGTGGTCGTCGACGACGACGGCCAGCATGTAGGTGGGATTTCCATCCGAGCGCAGCAACACGAGATCGTCCAGATTGTCGTTCGACCAGGTCACCAACCCCTGCACCTCGTCATTGACAACCGTCTCGCCCTTCGTCTCGGCTTTCAGGCGGATGACGGGCTTGACGCCGGGCGGTGCCTCGGACGGATCGCGGTCGCGCCAGCGGCCATCGTAGCGCATGGGCTTGTTGGCGGCGCGCGCCTCATCGCGCATCTGCGTCAGCTCCTCTGGAGAGGCATAGCAACGATAGGCCGTGCCCTTGGCGAGCATCTCCGCGACCACGGCGCGATGCCGCTCGGCCCGCTGGAATTGGTAGATCGTTTCGCCGTCCCAATTGAGGCCAAGCCATTCCAGTCCATCGAGAATCGCGGCGATCGCCGGCTCCGTCGAACGCTCGCGGTCGGTATCCTCGATCCGCAGCAGCATCCTGCCGCCATGCCGGCGGGCATAGAGCCAGTTGAACAGCGCCGTGCGGGCGCCCCCGATATGCAGGAAGCCGGTGGGCGAGGGTGCGAAGCGGGTAACGACCGGTTCGGTCATGAGGCAATGAACTCCAGGCGGGCGGGAGAAGGACAACGGTCGGTTCCAAGGCGGAACGCAGCGCGGGGAGGCGGCCGCCTTTCGAAAAAGCGTTAGCCACGGCGATGTCGCCCTGTAACATGGCTTTGCCGCTAAGGTTAAGGGCGCAGTGGCCGCGAGCCGTGGCTCTGGCCGGCGCAAGGGGCGAAATGGGGCAGCGCGCATCCGAGGGGCAGGGCAAGGCAGCGGACCGTGGCGCGCGCGTCGCCGCCGGCTTGTTCGCCGGTGGCTTGCAGGGGGCCAGCGGCGCGCGGCTGAGCGCGAATGTCCAGGCCGCGCTGCATCGTTTCCACCGCCAGCTCATGGGCTGGATCGAACTCGAGATCGCGCGCCGCCGGCTGTTCAACTGGCTGCCGGTCTGCATGGGCATCGGCATCGGGTTTTATTTCGCCGCCGATCGCGAACCGGCGCTCTGGGCGCCGGTGACGGCCGCCGTTGCCGCCACCGCCCTGGCCTTGGCGTTGCGGGCGCGGCCGGCGCTGTTCGCCGTCATCGTCGCCGTCGCGGCCATGTTCGTCGGCTTTTCGGCCGCGGTCCTGCGGACCATGAGCGTCAATGGGCCGGTATTGGACCGCCCGCGTGTCGCGCAACTGACGGGTTTCGTCGAAAGCGTCGAAAAACGCAGCGCCGGGTCGCGCATCGTCGTCATCGTCACGAGCTTCGCCGAGCTGGCGCCGGAGGTCCGGCCGCTGCGGATCAGGGCGACATTGGCCAGCGGCAGCATTACGCCTGGCGATCACATCGCGGCGCTCGCGCGGCTGTTGCCGCCGCCCGAGCCCGCACGACCGGGCGGCTATGATTTCGCCCGTGATGCGTTCTTCAGGGGCATCGGCGCGGTCGGATCGATTTCGGGTAGCGTCAAGCTGGCCCCAACCAACGTGCCGGTGCCTGCCGGTCTTGCCCTGTCGGTGGCGATCGACAAGGCCCGCAATGCCTTGACCGAGCGCATCGCGCGGACCATCGGCGGCCAGGCCGGTGCGGTTGCGACCGCCTTGGTTACGGGCAAGCGTGGGTTGATCACGGAGGAAACCAACGATGCCCTGCGCGCCGCTGGGCTCTATCATGTGGTCTCGATTTCGGGGCTTCACATGGTGCTGGCGGCGGGCACGATCTTCTGGCTTGTGCGCGCTCTCCTGACTCTGTCGACCACTCTGGCCCTGTCATGGCCCGTAAAAAAGATCGCCGCGGCCGGCGCGATGGTCGGAGCGACGGGCTATTGCATTTTCTCCGGCTCCGATGTCGCCACCGAGCGATCGTTGGTGATGACGCTGATCATGCTTGGCGCGATCCTGGTGGACCGCCCCGCCTTGAGCATGCGCAATCTCGCGCTCGCGGCCATCGTCGTGCTGCTACGCGAGCCGGAGACGATGCTCGGTCCCAGTTTCCAGATGTCGTTCGCGGCAGTCGCGGCGCTCATCGCCTTCAACGAGCGCTGGGAGGCACGCAAACGCATTGACCCGCCACCAATTGGCCGGATCGGCCGGGTGTTGCGCATGCTTCGGCTGGCTGCTGCCGGCATCCTCGTCACGACGGCGCTGGCGACGGCCGCGACAGCGCCTTTCGGTGCCTTTCACTTCCAGACGTTCAACCCCTATGGGCTGATTGGCAACGCGCTGGCGCTGCCCTTCATCTCGCTGGTTGTGATGCCTGCGGCGGTTGTCGGTGTGCTGGCCTATCCGTTCGGTCTTGACGGCCTGGCTTGGACGGCCATGGGCTGGGCGACAGTCCCCTTCATGGCGGTAGCGCACTGGGTCGCGACGATCGAGCGCTCGACCGTGGTCGTTCCGGCCTTCGGTCCCCTGGCCGTCACGGTGATGGCGGCGGGCCTTCTCTGGACGACCCTGTGGACGACGCGGCTGCGGGTTCTGGCGCTGGTGCCGATCGCGGCCGGAATCTGGCTCGCCGCCACTCCCCGTCGGGCGGACATCCATATCGATCGCGACGGCGCGGGAGCGGCGATCCGTGGTGTAGACGGCAAGCTCGTCGTCGCCGGAAAACCGAGCCGCTTCGTGCTGGCGCAATGGCTGACGGCGGATGGCGACGGGCGTAAGGTCGACGACCCCCGCCTGACACCCACCGAGGGCTGCGATGCCGCCGGTTGCGTCGTCAAATTGGCAAGCGGACGCCAGGTCAGCTTCATCGTATCGAGCCGTTCAGCGATCGCGGAGGATTGCCAGCGCGCCGATCTCGTGGTGACGCCGCTTGTTTGGCGCGCACCCTGCAAGGCGGAACTGATCGACCGCAGGACGCTGGATCGCCTTGGCACCCTCTCGCTGACGGTGGCCACCGACGGCTGGACTGTCAACGGCGTGCGCTCTGGCGAAACGGACCGGCCCTGGCTCAAGAAACCACGCACCGAGCCTCTCCAGCGCGGCACCGCCGCGACGGCGCCGTCCCGCCCATCGACATGGCCGACCGAGGTGCTCGATCAGCCGGTGCCTTTCAGTAGCGACGCACCAGATTGACGAGTTTGCCCTGAATCTTAACCCGATCGGGCCCCAGCACACGGGTTTCGTAAGCCGGATTGGCCGCCTCCAGCGCGATGGACGAACCCTTGCGGCGTAGACGCTTCAGCGTCGCCTCCTCGTCATCAACGAGCGCGACGATGATCTCGCCGGTATTCGCCGTATCCTGCTTGCGGATGATGACCGTATCGCCGTCGAGAATACCGGCCTCGATCATCGAATCGCCGCGAACCTCGAGGGCGAAATGCTCACCCGCGCCCAGCATGTCCGGCGGCATCGCCACCGTATGACTCTGGTTCTGAATGGCCGAGATCGGCGTGCCGGCCGCGATCCGCCCCATGACCGGAATGAAAACCGAGCCGCCAGCCTCCGGCGGGCGCGGGGCCTGGCGGTTCCTGCCAAGACCGCCCTCGACGACACTCGGGCTGAAGCGCGGGCGAGACGCCGGCTGCGCGCTCATCTCCGGCAGCTTGATGACTTCCAGCGCCCGGGCGCGATTGGCGAGCCGACGGATGAAGCCCCGCTCCTCGAGCGCCAGGATCAGGCGGTGGATGCCAGACTTCGAGCGAAGGTCGAGCGCGTCCTTCATCTCGTCGAACGAGGGCGGGATGCCGGTTTCGCGCAGGCGTTCCTGAATGAAACGGAGCAGTTCGTGTTGCTTACGGGTCAGCATGGCGCCTCGCGGGACAGGATTACGATTCGAAACAAATCACGAACATGATACATGTTCCCTCTGTGTTCCGCAACATCTTGTCCTTTCAGTCTCAGGCCCTAGATCAGCAGGACCTTGCAGGTTTCACCCGCAGCCGCCGCCGGCGCATGGGGTTCGCGCAGCAGCAAGGCATCGGCTCGGGCCAAGGTTGCCAGCATCGAGGAGTCCTGCCTGTCGAATGCGGTGGCAATGAGCCCGTCCGCGGTGCGCCGGAGCGTCGCGCGCAAGTAGTCCGCCCGCTCGTCATTGGCGGCAAGGCCAGCACCCAGTCTTGCCTCGCGAATGTCGGCCTGTGCGTCCGGCGGCCGACCGAGCAGGGTGGCGATGAGTGGCTTCAGGAAAACCTGCCCGCACACGATCGACGAAACCGGATTACCCGGGAGGCCGAGCACGACTGTCGCGCCGAGCCTGCCATGCATCAGCGGCTTGCCGGGGCGCATCGCAATCCTCCAGAAGCTCAAATCCATTCCGGCGGACCGCAGCGCCGCCTGAACCAGATCGTGATCGCCAACCGAGGCGCCCCCAAGCGTGACAAGTACATCCGCCTCAAGCTGCCGCGCCCGGTCGATGCAGAGAGCGAGCGACGACATCGTATCGGCCGCAATGCCAAGATCGAGCGCGTCTCCGCCGGCCTCCTGCACGAGGGCGGCGAGCGCGAAACTGTTGGACGCGACAATCTGATCCGGTCCGGCGGGTTCGCCCGGTTGGACGAGTTCATCGCCCGTCGCAAGGATAGCGACACGGGGACGGGCGCGCACTTCGACCCTGGCATGGCCCATGGCGGCGACAAGCGCGAGAGTCGCCGGTCCCAGCGCCTGGCCGGCGCGCAGCAGGACATCGCCCGTCTTGAAGTCGAGTCCGGCGGGACGGATAAAACGACCCGCGGTCACCCCCTGACGGGCAATGATCGTCGCTCCGTCTGCACGGTCCACGTTTTCTTGGATCAGGATCGCGTCGGCGCCGTCGGGAACGGGCGCTCCGGTGAAGATGCGGACGGCCTCGCCAGACGCAACCGCGCCCGCGTGGCGGCGTCCGGCAGCGGATTCGCCGACCACCCTAAGCGTGCGACCCGGGGCCACATCGCCGGCGCGGACGGCATATCCATCCATGGCGGAGGCAGCGAAGGGCGGCTGTGTCCGCAGCGCCGTCACATCGCGGGAGAGCACCCGGCCAGCAGCCTGGGCGAGGGCGACGGTTTCCGGGGGCGTCGGGTGCGAGACGCTGGCCAGCAGGCGCCCAAGCGCATCCGCGACCGAAAGCAGCGTCATGATCCGGCGTCCTCGGCTTCGGCGGTGAAGGTGCCGGATTTGCCGCCCGACTTGAGCATCAGGCGCAGTCCGTCGATCCGCATGCCGCGATCGACCGCCTTCACCATGTCGTAAATCGTCAGGCAGGCGATGCTGACGGCGGTCAGCGCCTCCATCTCGACGCCGGTCTGGCCGGTGAGCCGCACCTCGGCCGTGACGCGCACGCCCGGCAAGGTGTCGTCGATCCGGCAGTCGACGCTGATCTTCGACAGAAGCAGCGCGTGACAGAGCGGGATGAGTTCGTGCGTGCGCTTGGCCGCCATGATGCCCGCGAGCCGTGCGGTGCCGAGGACATCGCCCTTCTTGGCGTTGCCGTCGCGCACGATGGCGAGCGTCGCGGCCTGCATGACGACGCAGCCCTCCGCGATAGCGACGCGCTGGGTATGCGCCTTGTCGGCGACATCGACCATATGCGCCTGGCCCCGCGCGTCGAGATGGGTCAGTTCGCTCATGCCGCCACCTCGTTCATGCCGCAACCGGGCCGGTGAGCAACTGCTGTGTGGCGGCGGCGACATCGGCCTGGCGCATCAGACTCTCGCCCACCAGAAATGTCATGACGCCCGCCTGTCGCAGGCGTGCGATGTCGTCATGACCAAGGATGCCGCTTTCGGCGATGATGATCCGGTCGCCTGGGATATCGCGGGCCAATCGCTCCGTCACGGCAAGATCGACCTCGAAACTGCGCAAGTCCCGATTGTTGATGCCGATCAGCTTCGTCTCGAGTCGTAAGGCGCGCGAGAGTTCGGCCTCGTCGTGCACCTCCGCGAGGACATCCATACCGAGGGTCCTGGCAACCTCGCACAGTGCCTTGGCCGTCGCGTCGTCGAGGCTTGCGAGAATGATGAGGATGCAGTCAGCGCCCCAGGCCCGTGCCTCGAACACCTGATAGGGATCGAACAGGAAATCCTTGCGCAGCGCCGGCAGGCCGCATACGTCGCGAGCGGCGGCCAGATATTCCGGCTGGCCTTGGAAGGACGGCGTGTCCGTCAGCACCGAAAGACAGGTCGCGCCGCCTTCCGCATAGGCGCGGGCGAGCGACGGCGGATCGAAATCCGGCCGGATCAGACCCTTGGAGGGGCTGGCCTTCTTGATTTCCGCGATCAGCGCCAGTTCGCCGCGAGCGATCTTGCTTGCGATGGCGCCGGCAAACGGCCGCACCGCCCCGGCCAGCGCCGCGCGGCGCTCGATGTCGGCCTGCGGCACCGCGATCTTCGCGGCGGCGATTTCAGCACGCTTGTAGATCTCGATCCGTTTGAGGATATCGGCCATGGACGCCTCAGCCGTTCGACGCCGTCGCGAGTGCCGCCAGCGTGGCCTTGGCCTTGCCGGAGTCGATCGCCGCCGTCGCCTGGATTAGGCCATCGGCGAGGCTTGGCGCCGAACCTGCCACAACGAGCGCGGCGGCAGCGTTCAGGGCGGCGATATCGCGATAAGCCGATCGCTTACCTTCGAGTACGTCGCGCAGGGCGACGGCATTTTCGGCCGGTTCGCCACCGATCAGATCGCCCGGAGAGGCGAGCGCGATGCCGAAATCGCCAGGCTGGATCGTGAACGTGGTGACGCGCCCGTCATCGAGCGCCACGATCCGGGTCGGGCCGGTCGTGGTGATCTCGTCAAGGCCGTCCGAGCCATGGGCGGCCCAGACGCGTTCGGAACCGAGCGACTTCAGCACCTCGACCATCTGTTCGAGCCAATTGTCGGAGAAGGCGCCGATCAACTGCCGCTTGACGCCGGCCGGATTGGACAACGGTCCGATCAGGTTGAAGATCGTCCGGGTGCCGAGTTCGGTGCGGACCGGGGCGACATTGCGCATCGAGGCATGGTGGGCCGGTGCGAACATGAAGCCGACGCCAGCCGTGGCGATGCAGCGTTCGATGCCGGCGGGGTCGAGCCCGACCTTGACGCCGAGCGCCGTCAGCACGTCCGCCGCGCCGGAGCGGGAGGAGGCGGCCCTGTTCCCGTGCTTCGCGACGACGACCCCGCAGGCGGCCGTGATGATCGCCGCCAGCGTCGAGACATTGTAGCTGCCCGAGTTGTCGCCGCCGGTGCCGACGATATCGATCGCTTGCGCCGGAGCGGCGACGGTCGTCATCCGTGATCGCAGCGCCATGACGGCGCCAAGGATTTCCGCGACATGCTCACCGCGCACGCGCAGCGCCATCAGGAACCCGGCCGACTGCGCCGCCGTCACCTCGCCCGAAAGGATCATGTCGAAGGCGGCTCTCGCCTCGTCGCGAGAGAGCGTGGCGCCGGTCGCGACCTTGGCGATGAACGGCTTGAAGGAATCCATGGCGGCAACCGGATCAGCGAGGGACGAAAAGGCTAGGATGGGCTCAATGCGTTTGGCGCATCGGGGAGGTTACGTGTCTTAGACCAAGAGCGGGCCATGTCGAGAAAGTTCTTTACCAGCGTCGTCCCGTGCTGGGATGCGATGCTTTCCGGGTGGAATTGCACGCCGCAAACCGGAAAATCCCGGTGGCTCGCCGCCATGATCAAGCCGTCCTCAGTTTCCGCTTCGATATCGAGAATGGTCGGGGCGGATGGGCGGTGGATGACGAGCGAATGATATCGGGTTGCATCCAGGGGACCGTTGATGCCGTGAAACAGCCCGCGCGCCTGATGCTTTATCCGCGAAACCTTGCCATGCATCGGGGCGGGCGCCCTGACGATTTCACCGCCAAAGGCCTGCCCGATCGCCTGAAGGCCAAGACAGACCCCAAAAAGCGGAACTTTGCCGGCTGCCAGCCTGATGACGTCGAGGCAGATGCCGGCCTCGTTCGGCGTGCAGGGGCCGGGCGAAAGCACGATTGCGTCGGCGCCACGGGCAACGGCGTCATCGGCCGTCAACGCGTCATTCCGCACAACCTCGACATCCGGCCCCAGCGCGCCGATCAAATGCACCAGATTCCAGGTAAAGCTGTCGTAATTGTCGATCAGGAGGATGCGCATGCTATTGTCCCCGCCGGGCGCGGGCGGCGAAGCGCACCGCTTCCTCGGCCGCGCGGAACAGGGCACCTGCCTTGTTTACGCATTCGGTCTGCTCGGCCTGTGGATCGGAATCATGCACGATTCCGGCGCCGGCCTGAACATGCATCACGCCGTCTCTGACAACTGCCGTGCGCAGGACGATACAGGTGTCCATTTCCCCGTTGGCGCCAAAGTAACCGATGCAACCGGCATAGGCGCCGCGCGCGTCCTTCTCAAGTTCGTCAATGACTTGCATGGCGCGAACCTTGGGCGCGCCCGAAACGGTGCCCGCCGGAAATCCGGCCTTCAGCACGCTCAGCGCATCATGTCCCTCGGCGAGCTTGCCTTCGACGTTGGACACGATGTGCATCACCTGGCTGTAGCGCTCCACAAAGAACGAATCCGTGACCTCGACCGTGCCGATCCGCGCGACGCGGCCGACATCGTTGCGGCCAAGATCGAGGAGCATCAGGTGCTCGGCGCGCTCCTTTGGGTCCGCGAGCAATTCCTCGGCAAGTGCGGCGTCCAGCGCCGGTGTCGCCCCCCGCGGCCGGGTGCCGGCGATCGGGCGGATCGTCACCGTGCCGTCCCGCAGGCGCACGAGGATTTCGGGGCTGGAACAAACGATCTGGAAATCGGGAAAATCCAGGTAACACAGGAACGGCGCCGGATTGACCCGCCGCAGGGCCCTGTAGAGCGCGAAGGGCGGCAAGGTGAAATCGGCCGAGAACCGCTGCGACAGCACGACTTGGAAGATGTCGCCGGAAAGAATGTATTCCTTGGCCCTCGCCACCATCGCGCGGTACTCGGCTTCGCTGGTGTTGGACTTGGGCGACGGCACGGGAAGATTGGCGACATCGATCTGCGCTTCGAGTGGTAAGCCGCCCTCGAGCGCGTCGACGACCGCGTCGAGACGCGAGATCGCCGCTTCATAGGCCGCTTTCGCACCCTGCGCGGGCGCTGGTCTGGCGGGCGTGACGATGCTGATCTCGTCCTTTATCGCGTCGAAGATCACCATCAGCGTCGGACGCATCAGGATCGCGTTGGGCACACCGGTTCCGGTCATCTTCGGGGCCGGCAGGCGCTCCATCAGCCGCACCATGTCGTAGCCGAGATAACCGAAGATACCCGCCGACATTGGCGGCAGGTCAGCTTCGTCGGGAATCGCACTTTCGTCCAGCAATCGCCGCAAGCTGTTGAAAGCGTCCGTGTTTTCGACTTCGAACACTGGCGCGTCGCGGACATCGCGCGCGATCGAAGCCGTGCCGTGATGGCAGCGCCAGATGATATCGGGGCACAGCCCGATCATCGAATAGCGGCCCCTCACGGCGCCACCCTCGACAGATTCAAGCAGGAAAGCCGGACCGCTGAACGCCGCGCGCAATTTCATGAACGCGGCGACGGGTGTTTCGCAATCGCCCACCATGGTGGTGCGAATGAGTTGGGCGACACCGGCACGAAACGACGGTTCGAACGTCTCGAACGAAGGGGTCGCGAACATCTCCAACCCCCTGTTCCGAAATCAGTTTTCGACGCCGCCCGTGGCGTTGCGGAAAGCCTGTTCGCTGATCGTCAGGCCGAGATCGGCTTGCACCTTGGCAGCATATTGCGCCAGCAGGTCGTCGGCGAAGGAGGCGTTCAGGCGCTTGGCGAAGGTTTCCGCTTCCTGCGTGCTGCGGATGAAGGGCGGCATCGTGGCCCCCGTGACCTGGAAGATCACGCGGCCGGTTTCGCCTGGCAGGGAGGCGGTGCCGGTCTTGCCGACCGGCGTGTTAAAGGCGATCGTCGTGACGTTGGCCGGAAGCTCTGGCGATTGCGCGTCCCGTCCCAAGGGCTGGGAGGTCGCGACATCGAGCCCCACCGACGCCATGACGACGGCGAAAGACTCGCCTTTATCAAGGCGTTGCGCAAGTTCGCGGGATTTCTCGGCGAGCCGGACGGTGATCTCGTCGGCGCGCCACTGCCGCTCGACCTGGTCCCTGACTTCCTCGAACGTGCGGTCGCGCGCCGGGTCGATCCCGGTCACGTCAAACCAGACATAGCCGTTCTCGCGCAGCCGGATCGCCTCGTTGTCGACGCCGATATCGG
>JAESGE010000284.1_pt1 | contig 13128 bp, 10 predicted proteins | sample 9269601 | NCBI WGS metagenome assembly JAESGE01 (sample SAMN14515569, study PRJNA621662) | algae metagenome | isolation source: Tolypothrix brevis GSE-NOS-MK-07-07A and co-occurring heterotrophs from wet... | place: USA: Grand Staircase Escalante National Monument, Utah | collected 2006-04-16
GGTCCCTTTTGCGTTTGCGTCGAAATCCGTTGATGATCGCGGCAGGGCCTGGCGCGAGCTTGCGGCTCTCAATCAAGCAATCAACAATAATGGGGACATTTCATGCGCAACTCACCTCGTTCCGCTTATCGCATCGCCATCCTGGGGGCCGCCTCGATCGCGTTTGGGGGTGTGGCCTGGGGGCAGGCCGTGGCTCCGGCAGCGCCGGTCGTTCCCGCCGTCGTCGTCCCGCCGCCAGCCAAACCCGCGCCCTACGGCGCACCGATCACGCTGGAAATGGCCAAGAAAGCGATGGCGGCGGCCGAAGCGGAAGCCATCAAGAACGACTGGCCGGTCGCGATCGCCATCGTCGACAGCGGCGGGCATCTGGTCGCATTCCACAAGATCGACAGCACGCAGCATGCCAGCGTCGAAATCGCCAAGGGCAAGGCCACGACGGCGGTCAACCTGCGCCGGGCGACCAAGCTGCTGGAAGCGGGTCTCGCACCCGGACCCACCGGCGCCGGAACCGGCGTTCGCGTCCTCGCCATTCCGGGCATCATGCCGCTGGAAGGCGGGGTGCTGATCATCAACGACGGCAAGATCATCGGCGCGATCGGCGTTTCCGGCGTCCTGTCGTCTCAGGACGCGGTCGTGGCGCAGGCCGGGGCCGATACGCTGAAATAGCCGGGCAAAAGATCAGCGGCGGGCGTTGTCCCGCCTCAAAACAAGAAAAGCCCGCCATCGGTGTCGATGGCGGGCCTGATTCCGGTCAAGTGAGCCTGTGCGTCTTTTGAAAAGATCGCTTTCGTCAGGATCACTTATCGTTCTTGTGGCTCTGCGAGCCGGCCTTGGCGTGCTGCTCGGGCGTGCCGCCGCGGGTCGACTTGCCCGACTGGCTGCCGGAACCCTGCGACTGCTGCGAGTTGCCATCGTTCTTGTGGCTCTGGGAACCAGCCTTGGCGTGCTGCTCCGGGCTGCCGCCCTGGGTACCGCCACTTTTGGTATTAGCCATTTGGTCTCTCCACTGCGTTCTGGAATGTAATCATTCCGGGGAAACGAGGCCTGAAATGATGGCCTCGGGGTATCAACTTTCACCCAACGCTCGTGTTCCGAACAAAAGATGGTTCGCTTCGCCGCCACGCAAACAGGCGGGGCGGACGAAAATCCGGGAACAAAAGCGGGCAGGTCGGCTTTTTTCGGCAACGCAGGGCCCGGCGTCGTTTGGCCCGTCCCGGCCATTCCGAAGTCATTGTCCGACATTTCTCGCATGCATTCGCGGAGCACGCTCATGGAACCGAATCTCAAGCCTGTCGACCGTCAGGTCATGGTCATCACCGGAGCCTCCAGCGGCATCGGCCTCGCCACGGCGCAAGCCGCCGCCAAGGCCGGCGCCAAGATCGTCATGGTTTCGCGCGACGCGGACTCGATGCGGAAATCCGCCGACGAATTGCGGGCGAAGGGCGCACAGATCGTCACCGTGTCCGCCGATGTGGGCAAGGCCGAGGACGTGAAGCGCGTCGCCGAGGAGGCCGTCCGCGCGTATGGGCGCATCGACACCTGGGTCAACAATGCCGGCGTCGATCTCTTTGGCAAGCTGATGGAGGTGCCGGAAGAAGACAGCCGACGGCTGTTCGACACCAATTTCTGGGGCATGGTCAACGGTTCGCGCACCGCCGTCGAGCACCTGCGCGAGAAGGGCGGGGCCCTGATCAATATCGGCAGCGTGGCGGGCGACCAGGCTTTTCCCCTGCAAGGCATCTATTCCGCCAGCAAGCACGCCGTCCGGGCCTTCACCGAGGCCCTGCGGATGGAACTGATGGCGGAGGCCGCCCCCATTTCCGTGACCCTGATCAAGCCCTCGTCGATCGGCACGCCGCTACCGCGCCAGGCCAAGAACTATCTGGCCCGCGAGCCGAAGCTGCCGGGGCCGCTCTATGCTCCCGAGGAGGTCGCCAATGCGGTGCTTTACGCGGCGGTCAATCCGGTGCGCGACATCTATGTCGGGGCGGCGGGGCGGACGATGGTCAATTTCGCGCTCGCGCTGCCTTGGCTCGGCGATATCATCGCCAGCCGGATGCTGATCCCCGCGCAGAAATCGAACCGCCTGTCCCGGCCGCGTAACGACAACCTGCATGAGGCGGGGCAACTCCATGGCGTCGTCCGCAGCGACTCCGAGAACCGGATGATCAGGCCCAGCCTGTCGACGCGCTTCGCGCTCCAGCCGCCAGCCGCGCGTCTGGCCATGACCCTGGGGGGACTGGCGCTGATGATGCTGCTGCCGCGTGGCGGCAAGCGCCAACGCATGGACGCGCGATCGACGCGGCGGCGGGCGTTCTAGGCGCCGAAACTTGTTTTAAAAGCCAAGGCTTGTTTTAGACGCCAAGACCTGATCGCAGCAGCGCGGGACTGCGCGCCTCCGGTGGCACGCGTCTTCGATGACTGCGATCAGGCGACCGCTTCCTTCGACTTTTCCGAGCGCTTGCGCTGGTTGGGATCGAGCACGGTCTTGCGCAGGCGGATCGATTTCGGGGTCACTTCCACCAGCTCGTCGTCCTGAATCCAGGCGAGCGCCCGCTCCAGGGTCATCCGCACCGGCGGGGTGAGGCGCACCGCCTCGTCCTTCGAGGTGGTGCGGATATTGGTGAGCTTCTTGCCCTTGAGGACGTTCACTTCCAGATCGTTGTCGCGGGTGTGGATGCCGATGATCATGCCCTGATAGACCTTCCAGCCGGGCTCGATCACCATCGGGCCGCGATCCTCGAGGTTCCACAGGGCATAGGCCACGGCCTCGCCGGAATCGTTGGAGATCAGCACGCCGTTCATGCGGCCGGCGATCTCGCCCTTGAACGGCGCGTATTCGTGGAACAGGCGGTTCATGATGGCGGTGCCGCGCGTGTCGGTCAGCAACTCGCCCTGGTAGCCGATCAGGCCCCGAGTCGGCGCATGGAAGACCAGCCGCAGGCGATTGCCGCCGGAAGGACGCATTTCCAGCATCTCGGCCTTGCGCTCGGACATCTTCTGCACGACGACGCCCGAATGCTCCTCGTCGACGTCGATCACGACTTCCTCGATCGGCTCGAGCAACTGGCCGGCCTCGTCGCGGGTCATGACGACACGCGGACGGGAGACGCCGAGCTCGAAGCCCTCGCGGCGCATCTGCTCGATCAGGATCGCGAGCTGCAATTCGCCGCGCCCCGAGACGACATAAGCGTCCTTGTCCTTCGATTCCTCGATCTTGAGGGCGACGTTGCCTTCCGCTTCCTTCAGCAGCCGGTCGCGGATGACGCGGGTGGTGACCTTGTCGCCTTCCGTGCCGGCGAGCGGCGAATCATTGACGAGGAAGGTCATCGAGACGGTCGGCGGGTCGATCGGCTGGGCCTGGATCGGGATGTCGATCAGGGGATCGCAGAAGGTGTCGGCGACGGTGCCCTTGGTCATGCCGGCAATGGCGACAATGTCGCCCGCGAAGGCTTCCTCGACCGGCTGGCGCTCGATGCCGCGAAAGGCGAGGACCTTGGAGATGCGGCCGCTCTCGACGACCTTGCCGTCGCGGCTCAGCACCTTGAAGGGCTGGTTCGGCTTGACCGAACCCGACGAGATGCGGCCGGTGATGATGCGGCCGAGATAAGGGTTGGCCTCCAGCAGCGTGCCGAGCAGCCGGAACGAGCCGTCCTCGACCTTCGGCGGGGCGACATGGCGCAGCACGAGGTTGAACAGCGGGGCCATGCCCTCGTCCTGCGGACCTTCGGGCTTGTCGGCCATCCAGCCGTTCTTGCCCGAACCATAGAGGATCGGGAAATCGAGCTGGTCGTCGGTGGCATCGAGGGCGGCGAACAGATCGAACACCTCGTTGACGACCTCGCTGATGCGGGCGTCGGGCTTGTCGACCTTGTTGATCGCGACGATGGGCTTCAAGCCGATCTTCAGCGCCTTGCCGACCACGAACTTGGTCTGCGGCATCGGGCCTTCAGCGGCATCGACCAGCACGATCACGCCGTCGACCATCGAGAGGATGCGCTCGACCTCGCCGCCGAAATCGGCGTGGCCCGGGGTGTCGACGATGTTGATCTGGGCATCCTGCCAGACGACCGAGGTGCACTTGGCCAGGATCGTGATGCCACGCTCCTTTTCCAGGTCGTTGGAATCCATCACCCGCTCGGCGACACGCTGGTTGTCGCGGAACGTGCCGGACTGCTGGAGCAGCTTGTCGACAAGCGTGGTCTTGCCATGGTCGACGTGGGCGATGATGGCGATGTTGCGCATCTGGGAGGTCATGGTGCAGGCGCCTTTCAAAGCGCGACGACGATCCGGCGGCGGACCGTGCCAAAAACGGTTATGGGCGAACGGTTAGGCGAAAGGACGACGAGCCGGACAATCGTGAGATCATCTGGAATTCGGCTTCGTTGCGGTGCACATAACGCCTGATGGCGTTTCGGGCAACCATCCAGCCACATCAGGCAGGCGGTTGTCGCAAACCAATGCACGCGGCGCATGGCTGCAACGGCGCCGATGTGCTCGGTCAGGCAACCTTCCGGTCCAGTTCATGACGCCGCTCGATGATCGCGCGATGCAGTTGATCGAGCACCAGCCGGTAGGCCTGCACGCCGGTCTCGTCGATATCGCCGTTGGTCATGAAGGTGATGGCATGGAATACCACGTCGTCAGCCTCGCGGAGCATCTCGTCGAGCACGTTGTGGTCTTGCGTGATACGGGCGGTATCGATCAGGCCACGCAGCCGGGCGATGCCTTCCATGGCCTGAACGCGGCGCCGCCCGGCACTGCGCGACCACATGGCCGCTCCGGTGGAGCCGAACAGCGACAGCGCCATGACGCCGATATAGAAAATATCGCCATAGCGGTCGAAGAAGGTTTCCTGCTCGCCGTCGAGGAAGGCCGCCGCGCCCTTGTGGACGGGAAGCGGGGCATCCTTGTCGGTATTGGGAGCCTCAAGCCCCTGGACCGAAGGCACCGCCGGCGCCAGGACCGCGCGCTGATTGAGCAGTTCGCGGGTCAGGTCGCCGACGAGCGAATCACTCAGCGACTGGCTGGCGACGATGCGATGCGTCACCGAAATCGTCGGCAGCGCCTCGGCCGGTCGCGGCGGATCGCCGCCGAAAGCCCCGCGCACGATCTCGCCCGTCTCGATCATGCGGTGGCGCGCGGCGATCGCATCGGCCTCGCGCACGGGAATGAAGCGCGGATCGGTGCCCCAGGCCCGGCGCAGATTTTCCATGCCCGCGGAAATCCCGCGCGCGCCGGTCGCACCGACCGCGAAGATCGCATCGACCCTTTCATCACGGACGGACTCGGAAATTTCGCCTGGTACCATGGGCACGATCATGCCAGGCGTCTCCGCAACCTCGTATTGCGCCAGCACGATCCTGAGAAGATCGATATTGCCCTCCGGCGGCGAGACGACACCGATGCGCTTGCCCCGCAGATCGGCGATCCGCTCGATGCCGGATTCAGGCGACGTGACGAAAACCGGGAAAAACCGGCGGGTGATCAGCACCGTGTCGGCCTTGGTCGGCATCATGATATCGGGGCGGATCACCGCCAGATCGACCTTGCCGTCCTCGACCAGCCGCGCGCTTTCGGCGACGCCGGAGGTGATGACCGTGCGCAGACGGAACGACGACTGCTCCCGGGCCAGGCCCTGGGCGAAAGCCGCGATCATGCGCGTGTCCTCCGATCCGAACGGACCGACCGCAATACGCAATGTACTGGGAGCGTGGTAGAGCTTCCACGAAATGATCCCGACCCCGACCATCATGATCAGAAGCGCTGCGACGAGCCCGCGTTTTACCATCTGACGGTCTTGTCCCCAGCCCGGTCTTTCGAATGGCGTCGCGTCGCGCCCGACCGCGTCCTCGCATCAACACCCTCGCGCCTTGAAGGGTTGCCATGCCGCCGGATCATGTCACAAGTTCGACGAAAGCACTGCATGTGGTATTGCCGCGTCTTGCGACGGCTGGCGACAGCCCGCGAACCCAGCGCCCACGAACCCAGCTACCTGCGTCCGGACCGGTCCAGCCATGCTCGTCAAGATCTGCGGCCTGTCGACCGCCCAAACGATGGAGGCCGCGCTGGACGCCGGTGCCGACCTGGTGGGGCTGGTGTTCCATCCGCGAAGCCCGCGCCATGTCGACCTTACGGCCGCAGCCGAACTGGCGCGGATCGCGCGGGGCCGGGCGGAGGTGATCGCGCTCGTCGTCGATGCCACACCCACAACCATCGAGCAGATCGTCCAATCCGTCGGACCCGACGGTTTGCAGCTTCATGGGACGGAAACGCCTGCGGATACCGCCGCGATCCGTGCGGCGACCCGCCTGCCGGTGATGAAGGCCATCGGTATCGGCGACGCGGATGATCTTGCTGGAATCGCGCCATACGCTGGCATCGCCGACCGCATCCTGCTCGACGCAAGACCGCCGGCGGATGCGGCCTACCCCGGCGGGCACGGCCAGGTGTTCGACTGGGCTATCCTGAGCCAGCTCTCGGCCGCGCAGCCTGTCATGCTGTCGGGCGGCCTGACCCCGGACAATGTCCATGCCGCGATCAGAACCGTCCGCGATTTCGGGATCGATCTCGTCGGGGTCGATGTGTCCACTGGCGTCGAGGCCTCGCGGGGCGTAAAGGACCCGCACAGGATCAGGGATTTCATCCAGGCTGTCCGATCAGCCGACTGATCGGGACGTCGCTGCCGCAAAGGATTGGCTCATGAACGCGCCGCAATCACCCAATTCGTTCAAGGCCGGACCGGATGAAGAGGGCCGCTTCGGCCTGTTCGGTGGGCGCTTCGTCGCCGAGACGCTGATGCCGCTGATCCTCGAGCTTCAGGCCGAATACGACGCCGCCAAGGTCGATTCCGCCTTCCAGGCGGAGATGACCGGCTACCTGAAGCACTATGTCGGCCGGCCCTCGCCGCTGTACTACGCCGAGCGCCTGACCGAACATGTCCGAAAGCAGGCAGCGTCCGGCCATGGCGCGAAAATCTATTTCAAACGCGACGAACTCAACCACACCGGCGCGCACAAGGTGAACAACGTGCTCGGCCAGATCATGCTGGCGCGGCGCATGGGCCGGACACGCATCATCGCCGAGACCGGTGCCGGCCAGCATGGTGTCGCCACCGCCACGCTCTGCGCTCGCTTCGGCCTGAAATGCGTCGTCTACATGGGCGCGGTCGATGTCGAGCGGCAAAAGCCCAACGTCTTCCGCATGAAGATGCTGGGGGCCGAGGTGATCCCGGTCCAGTCCGGCACGAAGACGCTGAAGGACGCGATGAACGAGGCCCTGCGCGACTGGGTGACGAATGTCGCCGACACCTTCTACTGCATCGGCACGGTGGCCGGACCCCACCCCTACCCGGCGATGGTCCGCGACTTCCAGTCGATCATCGGCAAGGAAACGCGGTGGCAGATGCAGGAGGCCGAGGGGCGCCTTCCTGACTCGCTGATCGCGGCGATCGGCGGCGGCTCCAACGCGATCGGCCTGTTCCACGATTTCCTTGATGATCCGTCGGTCGAGATTTACGGCGTCGAGGCGGCGGGCCACGGCCTGTCGTCTGGGCTGCACGCGGCCTCGCTGACGGGCGGGCGTCCCGGCGTGCTGCACGGCAACCGCACCTATCTGCTGATGGACGATGACGGCCAGATCCAGGACGCGCATTCGATTTCCGCCGGGCTCGACTATCCCGGCATCGGCCCAGAGCATTCCTGGCTGCACGATACCGGCCGCGTCAGCTATATTTCCGCGACCGATGCGGAGGCGCTGAATGCATTTCAGCTCTGCTCGCAACTGGAAGGCATCATTCCCGCCCTCGAGCCTGCCCATGCGCTGGCCAAGGTCCTGACCATCGCGCCGACGAAACGCCAAGACCACCTGATGGTGATGAACATGTGCGGGCGAGGCGACAAGGACATCTTCACGGTCGCCGAGCATCTGGGCGGCATGTGATCAGCAGGCTGTCATGGGGGGCCGTGATCAAGGGTCTTTGATCAACAGCCCGTGACTCTTTTCCGACGGAGTCATGAACGCGCGGGAATGGACGCGCAGGGGGATCGACGCCGTGCATTCGGGACTTGCGTTCATGGCGACTTTCGGCGCCGCCGGTATTCTGGCGGCGCTGCTATGCCGACTGCTGCGGCCGCTGCTGCTGCGCTATGCGCTCGCCCGGCCGAATGCCCGCTCCAGCCACGTGGTTCCGACCCCACAGGGGGGCGGCATTGCCGTGGTACTCGGCATGCTCGGCGCGCTCGGCATCGCCCTGACTGCGACTGCGCCGGGCACGGCCGAATCCGTGGCGCGATCAGCCTTCATCGCATCGCAACTCATGCCTTTGCTCGTCGTCGGCCTTGGCAGCGTGATCCTGGGGATCATCGGCGCATGGGATGACATCAGGCCACTGCCGGCCCTCCCGCGCCTTGCCTTGCAGACGGGAGCGGTGGCGCTCGTCGTCTTCGGCGCCGCGCCCGATCTGCGTCTCCTGCCCGAGCCGATGCCGCTGGCCGCCGAACGGGCGCTGGCGGTGCTCGCTGGGGTCTGGTTCGTCAACCTCACCAATTTCATGGACGGGCTCGACTGGCTGACGGTTGCGGCCGTTCTGCCGGCGGCACTGACGCTCGCGCTGATCGCTCATCAGGGTGGGCTCGATCCGGGAACCGGTCTGCTGGCGGCGGCGCTGGCCGGCGCAATGGCGGGCTTCGCGCCGCTCAACCGGCCGGTGGCGCGGCTTTTCCTCGGCGATGTCGGCTCGCTGCCGATCGGCCTGCTGATGGCCTATCTGCTCTATCGGCTGGCCGGAACAGGCGCCCTCGCCGCCGCAATGCTGCTGCCGCTCTACTCGGTCTGCGATGCAACGCTGACATTGTTCCGGCGTCTCCTGCGGGGCGAGCGGGTCTGGGAAGCGCATCGCAGCCATTTCTATCAGCAGGCGACCGCCAACGGCTTTTCGACGCTCGCGGTGGCGGGGCATGTCCTGGGGCTGAACCTGCTGCTTTGCGGCCTGGCTCTCTTCGCCATCGCCCGGCCGACGCTGTCGGCGCAGATGATGGCCCTGGCGCTGGGCTTTGCCCTGACATTCGCGTTGATGGGGCGCTTCGCACGCAAGCGCCCGGCGTCGGCTGTCCCGGCGCGATGACCGAGGGGCCTGTTCTCGTGACCGGAGCCAGCGGCTTCATCGGCCGGCATCTCGTCGCCGATCTCAACCGGCGCGGGATACAGGTTCGTGTTGCCGTCCGCGATCCCGGCGCCGTGAACTGGCCGGCGGGAACGGAGGTCCGCGCGATCGGCGATCTGCGGCGGCCCGTCGACTGGCACCCTCTGCTGAAGGGGATCGATGGGGTCGTTCACGCGGCGGGCCTCGCCCATGCCGGAGGCGGCGGATGCGAGGCGGACTACGTCGCCATCAACACGGACGCGACGCTTCGGCTCGCCGAGGCGGCCGTGGCGAACCGGGTCAGACGCTTCGTCTACCTGTCCTCGATCCGGGCGCAGAGCGGCGCGAGCGCCGAGGCAGAACTAACCGAACGCACGCCGCCCGCCCCGACCGACATCTATGGCCGCTCGAAGCTCGCGGCGGAACAAGGATTAAGCGCTTTCGATCTCGACTGGGTGGCACTGCGGCCGGTGCTCGTCTACGGGCCTGGCGCCAAGGCCAACATGGGCGCGCTGCTGCGCCTGGCCAAGCTGCCGCTACCGCTGCCGCTGGCGGGCTTCAACACGCCGCGCTCGCTGCTGGCGATCGAGAATCTTGCGGGCGCGGTGGCCTTTGCCCTGAGCGAGGCCTGCCCGCCGCGCCAGGCCTATATCGTCGCCGATCCGGAAATAGTGACCGTCGCCGAGATCGTCACGGCCCTGCGTGCCGGCAGCGGCGCCCGACCGGGTCTTTTCCGCATGCCGCCCCGTCTCATGGCCCTGGTGGCGCGGCTCGCCGGGCAAGAGGATACCTTTGAAAGGCTCAGCCGCGGCCTCGTCGCCCGGCCGGGCGCGCTCATGACGGCGGGGTGGCGGCCGACAGCAGCGACTGGCGCGGCGCTGGGCCGGCTTGCGGATGATCGTGACGGCGCCTGAAATCGGGAATCGCGGCGTCGAGGACCACATTGACGGCCTCGCGGTCATCGCGATCGATCGCCTCGGCCAGATGTTCGAGCCACATCGAGATGCGCGTCCGCTCGGCGAAGGCGGGCTCCGCCGCCATCACGCCGTCGATCCCGATCTCGACCATCGGTTCGTCGCGGGCAAACAGGATTTCGTGCATGCGCTCGCCTGGCCGCGGCCCGGAGACGATGATCTCGATGTCGGTGCCGGGCTCGTACCCGGCAAGTCGGATCATGCGTTCGGCAAGTTCCAGAATGCGGATCGGCTGGCCCATCTTGAGCACGTAGACCGCCGCGCGCGTCCGGTCTGCCGCTAGATTGGTAGGCCGCTCATTGGCATGGGCGGCCGCCGTCAGCACGAGATCGCAGGCCTCGCGGATGGTCATGAAATAGCGGATCATGTCAGGATGCGTCACCGTCACCGGGCCGCCACGAGCGATCTGAGCCTTGAATTTCGGCACCACTGAGCCGGCCGAACCCAGCACGTTGCCGAAGCGCACGGCGAGAAGCCTGGTGCCCGCATTCTGCTGCGCCAATTCGCGGTCGCGGGCCTGAGTGTAGATTTCCGCGAAGCGTTTCGTGGCGCCCAGCATCGAGACGGGCTCGATGGCCTTGTCGGTCGAGATCATGACGAAAGTGTCGACACCGGCGGCGATGGCGCAGTCGATGACGTTGACCGATCCGAAGATGTTGGTCTTGATGGCCTCCGCCCAATCGGCCTCGAGATAGGGCACGTGCTTCAAAGCCGCCGCATGGATCACCGTGTCTGGTTTGAATTCCCGCAGCAATTGCAGAATTCGGGCGCGATCGCGGACATCGGCGAGGGCTCCCGAGACCTTCGTGTCGCCGCCCTGTGCGTCCAGCGCCTCCATGATATGGAAGAGCGCCGGCTCCGAGCTTTCGATCACCAGAATCTCGGCCGCGCCGAACGAGGCGCAGCGCGAGCAGATTTCAGAGCCGATCGAGCCACCGCCGCCCGTGACGACGATGCGCCGGCGCAGCATAAAATCGCGGAGGCGCCGCTTGTCGATCTCGACGCTCGAGCGGACCAGCAGGTCCTCGACCTCAAGCGGCGCCAGCGCGGCATCGCGCACGCCGTCGCCGGCGCTGTCGAGACGCGAGACCGGAATCGCCAGTTTTCGCGTGCGTGCCAGCCATATATCCGGCTGAGCCTGGGTGGTAAGGGCGCTTGGTGTCGCGACGATCCGACGGAACGGTTCGCCGCGCTCGGAGGCTTCGGCGGAGACACGCTCGATATCGGCAAGAAGCCCCAGAACCGGGACACCGCGGATCGATTGACCGAGATCGGTGGCACGGGGCGACAGGATTCCTTCCGCCCGGATACGCTTCATCGTTCCGGCCTCCAGGGCGCGCAGCAGCACCTCGATGTCGCTGCCGGTGCCCAGCAGCAGGGCCGGCAGGGTATCGCCCCGGCGCGCGCTGGTCTTGCCCTGCGCGTATTTCAAGTAGCGATAAGCGAGGCGCGGCCCGCCGATCAGAGTCGCCTGTAACAGCCAATAGAGCAGGATCGTGATCTTGCCAAAGAAAAACGAACCGTAGAAATTGGGTGAAATCAAGATGTAATCAAGAATTAACAGGCTTAATGCCAATATTGTGACAGCGCGAACGATACTTGAAATGTCAGGGAGCGAGGCAAATCGCCATTTTGATTGATAAAGCGCGAAATACCAATAGATCAGACCCGCATAGATAACGAACGGCGGCAGAAAAAATCCGACAAAGGCGATGCGCTCGTCGTAAAGCGCCCCCTCGAACCGCACTACGAGCGCCAGCCAGACCGCGAGCGCCGTCATGACGAGGTCATGCACGACGATCGCGATTTTCTTCGATTTCTGGGAAACGAGGATTTTCATGGCTGGGTTCGGTATCCGCCGGCTGGCGCGTTTGTCAACGTCGGGCCCCTGGCCGCGAAGGCGGGCGGGCGACACCTTGCGAGAGGCGTGTTAGAGGCTGTTGCCGCGGTGAATCGGGAGTGTCAGGCCTCATGAATTCGGTTTTTTCGGCCCTGCCGACCACGGTGTTCGAGGTGATGTCGCGGCTCGCGCGCGAGTATCAGGCTGTCAATCTCGGACAAGGTTTCCCGGACGATCCGGGGCCGGAGGACGTACGCCGCAGGGCGGCAGAGGCGGTGATGGACGGCTGGAACCAGTATCCGCCGATGATGGGCTTGCCCGAGCTAAGACACGCTACTGCAACGCATTTTCGCCACTGGCAAGGGCTCGATCTCGATGCCGACACGGAAATCATGGTCACGTCGGGCGCGACCGAGGCGATCGCCGGAGCGCTGATGGCGCTGATCGAACCCGGCGACGAGGTGGTGCTGTTCGAGCCGATGTACGACGCCTACCTGCCGCTGGTGCGCCGGGCCGGCGGCATTCCGAAATTCGTGACGCTGACGCCGCCGCATTTCGGACTGAACGCCGACGACCTCGACAAGGCGTTTTCGCCGCGCACGAAAGCGGTGCTTTTCAACAACCCGTTGAATCCCTCGGCGACGATGTTCAGCGCGGCCGACCTCGATCTTCTGGCAGCATTTTGCCAGCGATTCGAGGCGGTTGCGATCTGCGACGAAGTCTGGGAGCACGTCGTTTTCAACGGCCGCCCGCACATTTCGATGATGGAGCGACCGGGCATGCGGGACCGGACGATCAAGATTTCCTCGGCGGGAAAAATCTTTTCGCTGACCGGATGGAAGGTGGGACTGGTGATGGCAGCGCCGCCGCTGCTGCGGGTTCTGGCGAAGGCGCATCAGTTCCTGACCTTCACGACGCCGCCGAATCTACAGGCCGCTGTGGCCTATGGATTGGGAAAAGATGACAATTATTTCAATGGGATGCGGGCGCAGATGCAGCGCTCGCGCGATCGATTCGAGGCCGGCTTGACAGGTCTGGGCTTCACGGTTCTGCCGAGCGCCGGCACCTATTTCCTGAATATCGACATCGGGGCCATGGGGATGAGCGACGATGTCGCTTTCTGTGAAAAACTCGTTGCGGAACAAGGGGTTGCGGCGATTCCGGTGAGCGCG
>JAESGE010000285.1_pt1 | contig 13049 bp, 15 predicted proteins | sample 9269601 | NCBI WGS metagenome assembly JAESGE01 (sample SAMN14515569, study PRJNA621662) | algae metagenome | isolation source: Tolypothrix brevis GSE-NOS-MK-07-07A and co-occurring heterotrophs from wet... | place: USA: Grand Staircase Escalante National Monument, Utah | collected 2006-04-16
GATCTATTCCAAGGGTCACTATGGTCATCGGTTCGCTCCTTTCTCTCAAGCACACCAGCATCATAACTCGACGCTGGCGGGAGGGGCGGGCCATCCCATAAAAGACCGCACATGCACTGGAGCAGGACCGTCCTGACCTGCTGAAACGTCGCCAGGACTGGTTCGACGGCCAACTCGACCTCGATCCGGCGCGCCTCGTCTTCATCGATGAAACCGGCCTGAGCACGAAAATGTCTCGGCTTCGCGGACGGGCCAATTGCGGAGATCGCTGCCGCTCACCGATCCCGCACGGGCACTGGAAGACAACGACATTTACCGGCGCGCTCAGGCTATCCGGCATGACCGCGCCCATGGTCCTCGACGGTGCGATGAACGGCGTCGCGTTCCAGGCCTATGTCGAACAGGTTCTCATTCCAACCTTGGTGCCGGGCGACATCGTCATCATGGACAACCTGCCGGCACATAAGGCGGAGGGCGTGCGTCTCGCAATCGAAGGCGCGGGGTGCCGGTTGCTCTACCTTCCTCCCTACAGTCCAGACTTCAACCCCATCGAGAAGGCCTTCGCGAAGCTCAAGGCCGTCTTGCGCGCCAAAGCTGAGCGAACGGTCGAGGGCTTATGGAATACCGTCGGCCAGATCGTCACGCTGTTCGAACCACAAGAATGCGCCAACTACTTCAAATCGTGCGGATATGACCCCGAGTAAAGCGGACGCGCTCTAGCTGCCATTCCTCGCGTTACACGAAATCTTCAATGGCTAGTGCTGCCATGTAAGAGCGGGAACGGTCGAGCTTTTGAGCAATCTGGTTCAGCCGGTCGGCCACTTCGTCCGGGACGCGGATGGTGAATGCGGGCATAAAAACCTCGCCACTTGTTCACCTTGACTATCTTTGAACCATGATCGTTCGTCTAGGTTCAATTGACGGCTACCGCCGTTTGCTTAACAACGAAACTGCCGGGTCGTTGTGATTTCGGCGACGCAAGACGTGGCGACGGATGCGATCACTTGCCGCCTGCAGATATTGCTCTTCAATGAGGTAAAGGTCGAGGCCCGTAAGCTCGGCGGCGGATATGGCCTTATCTAGCGCGTCTGGGCACAGCCGAGCACGGCCGGATGGGCGGTGCTGATGATGATCGTTCGGCTCGGCATGACCTTCGCGATGCTGAGCCCGATGCTGGTCGATATCGGCTGGCCACTCGAGGACGTCGGCTTCACGCTCAACGTCGCCGGTTCGCTGGTCGGTCTAATGGCGGTGTTCTGTGCCTGCCTGCTGATCCGGCGCTTCGGGCGCCGGCGCATGCTGGTGGCGGCGGCCTTCGTCCAGGCGGCGATCATTCTCTCCGTCCTGCCGCTCGGCGGTGGCGTCAATGCGACTGCCTTTATCCTGCCGGGACTGGTGCTGGTCTTCCTGATCTACAATCCCATCGCCACCGTGATGCTGACCATCATGATGAACCGCGCGACGGCCGGCAGCGAAGGCACGGATTTCACCGCGCAGCATAGCCTGTACAGTTTATCATCGCCGCGTAGAGCGCGACGAAGGAGAAGGCGACCGCGCACACCTACAAGAGAAGGATGCCGACGGCGAGCACCGGCGAGACCGAGCCGACGGACTCTACCGCCGCAAGGGCTGCGAGCAATGCGGCATTGAGGATCGCGGCCATCACGATCGACCGGGTGATGCCGGCCGTTTGCACGACGAGCGCGCCGAGCGAGGAGGCGATGAAGCCGGCGACGACCCCGCCTTCACCACGCAAAAGACCGATCATGTCCAGGGCAATGCCCTTGTCGACGAGGTAGGGGCTGGTCAGCGACGATCCCATGCGGATTCCGACCTGGTAGGCGACGAGAAAGATCAGACCGTGTGTGAGGGCTCGGTTGGCGAAGGTGGTTCGAAGGCCGATGCGACTAGCGCCGGCGGTCCTTTTCTCGCGCGGTGCCGCGAGCCCGCTGGAGATGAAGACGGGGATGGTGAGCAGGCAGACCAAGCCTGCCATGGACGCCATGGAAACGGCCCAGCCGGCATGCTGGTAGACGACGAGCCACGGCCCTCCGCCGATCAGGAAGCCGATGTCGTCGATCCCCTATCGGCCAAGGCGCATCTACATCATGGTGGCACCGACCGGGGCGGTCGGATTCTACGACGTGGCTGTCGGCACCCGGTTCAAGGGCATGTACATCGCTCTGTGGCACAAGCTCGGCGCAGGCCACGTACTGGCAACCTCGACGAGCGCCATGCCCTGCATGCGTCAGGCAACGGCACATGGGTTGGCGTCGTGCCGGTGCCGCCCGATCTTCTCGCGGTTGCCTGCGCGCTTTTCAACTATGCGATGGTGGAGAGCTACGACCTTACCCTTGAGGCGCGCGGGCTCGACATCATCAACGCGCCGATTGTCGCTAAGCGCAGCACGCAGCCGGCCGAGACGATCCCGCCACGCGACCGCCGCCCGCTCCAGCGTGCTCGCGATCTGCTGATCGCCGAACTAGCACGACCGTGGACGCTCGACTACCTCGCCCGCGAGATAGGCTGACTCAGAAACGGCTCAAATCCGGCTTCATGAGCCTACATGGCTTCGCCGTTTTGCCTTCCTCAAAGAGCAGCGGCTCCTGGAGACGCGCCGGGTGATCGAGGGAGGCGAGATGAGCATCACCCAGGCGGCGATCAGCCATGGCCAGAATCTTGTTTGGAACAGACCTTTCCAAGGCATCAGCTGCGTTGGTGATCATCTCATGGACACGCTCAGCTTCATCTAGCGCCTGTATCCGGAATAATCCGGACCGGAACGAACGCCGAGACCACAGGCAAGTAACGCTCCTCTCTGGCCTTCTTCATCCACGGCCGAACGAGATTTCTATTGACGCCGTATTTCGGCTATCCGCCAATGACGATGAGAGGGCCGAAGTGTGTCGCATTCACGCCGAGGGCCTTCGTTACGAAGGCAAGCGCGTCATCGGTGTCCGCTACCTTGATCGTGCCGCTGACGCGGCGATTGGCCAGTGCCGGACCGGCAACGACGATGCGGCCGTAGAAATGCCGGTTCATCTCCTCGACGACATAGGAAAGCGGCGCATTGTCCACGGCAATCTGTCCGCGCTTCCAGGCGAGCGCCACAAGACCATCGACCGGTAAGACTTCGGTCTCCTCATTCGCATAGTTAAAAATCGCCTGCTCGCCCTGCGCGACGCGAACGGAGCGGGCGTGCTGTCCTTCGAACTCAACCTTGACTGCGTTTTCCGTGACGGTCACTTCCGTGTCGTCTTTGCCATAGCGCACGTCAAACGCGGTGCCGAGCGCCGTCACCTTTGCCTCCCCCGCCACGACGGTAAAAGGTCGTCCGGGCGCGTGAGCGACCTGAAAGAATGCCTGGCCGTGAAGAAGGCGGATGACGCGGCGGTCCTCCGTGAAATCCACGGCAATTGCCGAGGAGGCATTCAGCTGCACTACGGAGCCGTCCTCCAGTGTGCGAACCGGCATCTCGTCAGTCCCAGCGATCATGTCCGCCTGCAGGCGCAGTGGTCCCTCAAGTGCAAAGAAGGCGCCGGTCGCAAGTGCTGCCACGAACATTGTTGCCGCAATCGGCTTTGCCATGCTCTTTGGCCTGGCGTCGATGTTGGTCAGAGCAGGATCGGATTGGATCGCCCGGCGGGCGTCACCCATCAGGCGTTCGGCTGCACTGTAGGTCCGACAGTTCTCTGGATCGTGGTCGAGCCATTCCTTGAAGCGTGCGTGTTCGTCCGGTGACTGGTTCGGATTGCCATTGCGCAAGAGCCAGTCTGCCGCCTCGCGGTTCCGCTTTCTCTGAGCGTTATTCGCTCCCTTGACCGGCATAGGCATCTCCAAACGCATCCTTTGACCTCTAGACGTTCGACGTCGTCCGTTTGGGACTCTTAGATCAATTCAACCCCGGACATGTAGTGATTTTGCGCCCGGAAGGGAGGATCTCGTGTCGATCTAGAGAATACGGTCAAGGCAATGGGCGAAAGCTCGACGCAGGTGCCGGTCCACCATGTTCCTGGAAATATTGAGCTTGGCGCTGATCTGGTCCGGCGTCAGATGATGAAGGCGGTGCAGAATGAAGACGACCCGGCGTCGTTCCGGCAGTTCCGCGATTGCCTCGCGCAGGGTGGCCAGCCGTGCTTCGAATTCGAGCAAATGGTCCGGCGCGTGCCCGCTGCTTGCAACCGACAGCGCTTCGCGCTCAGAGCCCGAGAAGAGCCGGGCTTCCTTCGTTTCCCGGCGCTGGCGGTCGAGGCCGAGGTTAATAGCGGCGCGGCAGAGAAAGGCCTTGATAGAGCGCTTGTTCTGCAGCACGTCGGGTTTGGCGGCGAGTTTCACATAGAGATCGTGTACGACATCGCGGGCGGTGGAGCTGGGATGACCCCGCCGGCGGACGGCGCTGGTGATGTCGGCATAGTGGGTTTCCATGGCACGGTTCAGCAGGGCGTTGCTGTCAACACTGTCCCAGACAAGGGGCGTGGAGGAGGAGCTCGACATTGGCACACAGTTCCCAAACCAGCATTCAGGTTCAGGCGATGTGTGCCCGAACCTTTACAACCAAAGGGCTAACGGATCTCGAAAAAACGTGCAAGTGCAATAGGTTAGAAGAATTCAAAACTAACCGGCAAACCTCAGATAAATCAAGACTAGAAAACTCATCTTTATATCTGATTTCGTTGCCCGATTCCGGCTGCCCGCTTTGGCTAGAGGCGAGGTGACGCGTATGCGATTTGTTCAAAAGCACTGAAGGTGTGATATTTTGGTAACGGCTATCGATTGGCTCACATGGGAACGCAGAGCGGCGTTCCGGCAACCGGATCGCGGATAACCATCGTCTTCACATTGAAGACATCGAAGATGGTTTCGGCAGAGATGACCGTGTCAGGCTTTCCGGCTGCGGTGATCCTGCCGTCCTTCAAGATGACGATATGCTCTGCAAAGCGCGCCGCCTGATTGATATCGTGCAGAACTGCAACAACTGTCTTCCCGTGCTTTTCAACAAGCATTGTGATGAGGTTCATCAGTTCTATCTGATGTTCAAGGTCGAGATAAGTCGTCGGTTCATCGAGAAGAAGCGCTTCGCCCTGCTGCGCCAGTGTCATCGCGATCCATGCGCGCTGGCGCTGACCGCCGGAAAGGCTGTCGAGCACGCGGTCGGAGAGATCGGCCGTGCCTGTCAGCATGAGCGCCTCGTCGCACGCTTGCTGGTCATGGGCAGACCACCGGCTGAACAGCGATTGATGCGGATAGCGGCCCTGCCGCACGAGATCGGCAACAGTCAACCCCTCCGGCGCGACGGGACCTTGCAACAGCACGCCCACCTTTCGTGCGACATCACGGGTCGAGAGTTCTGCCATGCTGCGGCCATCCAGCAGGATGCTGCCTCCGGAAGGCTTCATGAGCGCCGCAAAGGTGCGCAGGATCGTGGATTTGCCGCTGCCATTCGGGCCGATCAGCGCCGTGAAGCGTCTTTCCGGGATAGCGAGACAAAGATTGTCGACGACGCGGCGTTGGCCATAGTCGATGTTGACACCTTGGCCTTCGATCTTGCCAAAGCGCTTGTTATCCGTGGTCATGGCGGCGTACCCAGAGAAGATAGGCAAGGAAGGGGGCTCCCAGGAGCCCCGTGACTATGCCGGCTGGAAGCTGCGCCGGCGGCAGGACGGTGCGGCCAACGAGATCCGCAGCGACGACAAGGCAGGCACCGATGAGGGCGGCGACCGGAAGTATCCGGCTATGCGAGCCCCCAATCAGCCGGCGCGCAATGTGCGGTGCGATCAGGCCGACGAAGCCGATGAGACCGGAGACGGCAACCGCAGCGCCAGAAAGCACAGTGACAAGCACGATCATCAGGCCCCGCACGAGATCGACCCGCTGCCCGAGGCTCTTCGCGGAAATGTCCCCGAAGCGAATGAGATCAAGCTCGCGCGTGGCAAGGAGGGCAAGCGTGACTGGAACAACGAGCCAGAAAGCGAGCAGGCGAACCTTGACCATGTTAGCGTCGTAGACACTGCCTGCCAACCAGATCATTGCTCGCTGCACGTCGCCGATGTCGCCGAAGGCGGAGAGGAAGGTCGTGCTGGCCGTTGCGAGCGCGGAAAGTCCGATGCCAATCAGGATGATGCGAAGGGAGGATGTGCCACTGCGCCAGGCAAGCGCGTAGACTGCGAGCGCCATCGCCGCTGCGCCCAAGAAACCGGCTGCTTGCAAGAGTGCGACCGGTGGATCCTGAACCAGGACGATGATTGCCATAGCTGCCGCTGCCGCACCACTGTTGATGCCGAGAACACCCGGCTCTGCAAGCGGATTGCGCATGATGGCTAGCGTGATCGTGCCGGCGGTTGCGAGCGCCACACCAACGAGAAGCGCGAGAAGGACGCGCGGCAGGCGAAGGTCGAAGACAATCATTGCGCTCTGCGGATCGGGATCGCCCGTGCCGGTCATGACATGGTAGAGTTGCTGCCAAGTCAGCGAGACGTCGCCGAAGGCGAGGCTCGCGGCGACCAGAACGGCGAGCAGAAGCGTGAGGGCGATGAAAAGCCGGATCACGTCTCACCTCTCAGTCGCGTTCGGGCGAGATAGAGGAAAAACGGTGCGCCAACGAGCGCGATGGTCACGCCCACCGGAAAGCTCTGGCTTCCGAAGGTGAGACGCCCGAGCATATCGGCGACGACGACCAGCAGTGCACCGCCGAGTGCGGCGAAGGGAACAACCCAACGATAATCGACGCCGATGCACATTCGAACGATATGGGGGACCACAAGGCCGACAAAGCCGATCGGTCCGGCAAGTGCCACGGCGCCGCCGGCAAGCAGGATGACGATGGTGACTGACACGCCACGCCAGACGACCGGGTTCTGCCCGAGCGAGCGCGAGGCATCCGCACCGAGACTGAGCGTCGTGAGATGCCGGCTGAGGAGGCACGCTCCGACGAGGCCGGCCAGGATAAAAGGTGCAACGGCTCTCGCCTGCGCCATTGTTCGTCCCGTCACCGAGCCGGCGGTCCAGAGGCGCACGGCATCAAGGGTGCTCTGATCGAAGATCAGCACGGCGGTGGTGAGCGCTGTCAGGAAAGTCCCGACGATGACACCGGCGAGCACGAGTCCGAGCGGGGAATGCCCAACCGCACCCAGGGAGCCTAGTGTGTAGACGACGATCGCCGCGGTGGCGGCACCGAGAAAGGAAAACCAGACATAGATGTCACTGATCCCGGCGCCGAAGAGGCTCATTACTGTAACGACTGCAAAGGCGGCACCTGCATTGATGCCGAGCAGGCCGGGTGAGGCGAGGGGGTTGTTCGTCACCGCCTGCATGATGGTACCGGAGACGGCCAGCGCACTGCCGGCAAGGAGCGCCGCGATGACACGAGGCAGGCGGATGGTCATCACGAGCAGATGGTCACGTGAGCCGTCGAACTGAAAGATCGCGGATGCGATGCGGGAAAACGGAATGGCCACCGTGCCGATCGCGACGGCGCTCATTGCTGCAAGGATGAGAAGACAGAGGAGTGCGGTAAGCAGGAACATCCGTTCGCCATCGCTCGAAGCAAGTCGGACGGCTCTTAGGCCTGTCATCGGTCCACCAAGATATAGCGCTCGACGTCGTCAAGGATGCGGTTCGCCGAACTGATGCCGTGGAAGCTCTGCCATGGACCGCGGTCGACCCGATGGGCGCGTCCGGCCTGGACAGCCGGCAACATTTGCCAGAGCGGGTTCTCGGTCACTTGCTTTTCCAGCGCGTCGTCCGGTCCGCTTTCGAAGCCACTTGCGGAAACGTAGAGCAGCACGTCGCCATCAAGATTGGCGAGCTCCTCCCAGTCCGGCCGCTTGACGATCGTGCCATCCGTTACGGTTTCGTAAGCTGTGCGCTTCGCGCCCGCCTCACCCAATACGGCGAAGGGGGCGTAGGCGTTCGGTCCATCGACGAAGACGACGAAGCGATCGGGAGCGAAACGGACAGTGGAGACCGTCAGATTCTTGCCCTTTACCTGTTCCCGGATCGCCGCGACGCGGGTCTCGTAAGCCTGGAGCGACGCATTTGCTGCGCCTTCGCGACCGGTCACCTCGGAGAGGCGCTGCAGATATCTCTTCCAGTCCATGTGCTTGAACAAGACTGTCGGAGCAATCTGTGCTGCCTGCTCGTAGATTGCCGAATGCGCCTCGGCAGAGCCGATGATGAGATCCGGCTTCAGCACGGCGAGCCGCTCAAGGCTCGGCTCCTTGGGATTGCCGAGATCGACCATCTTTTCGGCTTTCACCACGTCGAGGATCTCGTCCTCGGTGATGGCCATATAGGGGGTTGCGACGACCGGCGCCCTGAGCTCGATCAGCATTCCGAGCGTGATCAGCGGATCGAGCGTGACAATGCGTTTGGGTTCCGCCGGGACGCAGAAGGGCGGGTTGTAGACCCCCTCGCTGATGGCTTTGCCGCTACAGGCCGCATGGGCAAACGAAGCCGGGAGAAGGAAAGCGAGAAGTGCGAGACAGAAGCGCAAGATGGACACCATGACGTCGACAAGAATGGAAAATGGCTGCGGAGCAAAAGCCCCGCAGCCGAGGCAATCAGAACTTCGCCCGGACGTTGAGGCCGAAGGAGCGGCGCTTGCCTGCCTGAGCGAAGGGCAGAGAATAATCGGGATCAATAAGCGTGAAATACTTCTCGTCCGTCAGGTTCTCTGCGAATGCGGTGACTTCCCAGTTGTCTTTCTTGAAGCCCACCTGTGAGTTCAAGATGAATCGCGGGTCGATCTTGTACATGCCATTCGTGCCGAAACGCGAATTATAGCTGGTCGTGTACTTGGCATCGGCGCCGACAAAGACACCGTTTTCGAACTCATACCGGCCACCAAAGCCCAAGCTCAATTCCGGGGCCTCCGGAAACGACTTGCCGTCCTGGGGTTCGCTGAGTGCCGCATGGTTGAAATCGATGAACTTGGTGTTCAGATAGCCGATCGACGCGAAGGCAGTGAACTGGTCGGTGACCTCGAAAGTCGGTTCGATCTCAAAACCCCATGCCCGCGACGTGGCAGCGTTCGAGATGATGCGGTAGCCCGGAATCGTTGGATCGGGTCTGATTTCGACCTGCTGATCTTCGTATTTGGTATAGAAGAGATTGGCATTCAGCGTCAGCCGGTCGTCGATCAAGGTTCCCTTGTAGGAGAGCTCGACATTCTGGGAGTATTCCGGATCATAGGTGCCGAGTTCGCCTGTCACGCGGTCGAAATACGAGCCGCCCGATCGGAAGCCCTGCGTGTAGGTAAGGCCAACCGTCTGGTTATCGCCAAACTCCTTTGAAAGGCCAACTTTCGGTACGAAGTTCAACTCGCTGAGAGAAGACGGGTCCCCGGTCAGAACCGCTGACGGATCGATCAGGCCGAAATAGTTCTGCTGGTGATCCTTGTCTTTCAGATAGTCCAGACGTCCACCGAGCGTCGCGAACCAGGTTGGCGCGAATTCATAGGTTGCTTCACCAAAGACGGCGTAGTTCGACGTCCGGCGTCGTTGCGTGTCGCTCTGCTGATAGAAGTCGAATGCAACGATGTCTGTCGCACCGTCCCAGGCTTCGTAGCTACCGTAGACGCCAGTCACCCACTTCCAGCGCTCGCCTTCGTAGTTCAGGCGGAGTTCCTGAGTGAAGATGGAATTGTCATCCTCGCCGGTGATGCCGTTGATGACGCCTTCGGTGCCATAGTCAATGGAGCGCCGGTTATTGATGCCATATTGATAGCCGGTCTGCGAGGTGAAGCGCAACGTGTCAGAAATGTCATGCGTAACCTCGAGCCCGAGATTGTGCACTTCGGTCCAGCGATATTCCGTATAGGTGACCGGATTGTTGTTGAAGTCACCACGGCCCGTATAGAGCCCGACAAGGGCGTCGTTCGGCCGATCCTTCGAGTAGGAATAGGTGAGCAGTGCGCGGGTGTCTGGCAATTCCGACGGCGTTAGCAGCAACTTGGCGCGCAGGACGCCGCTGATATCCGTTGTCAGATCATCATAGTTGTCGAAAATCTCGAAGTCGGAATAGTCGGGCTCTGCATCCGAACGCTCGAATGCGCCGGAGATACGTAGCGCGATCTGGTCCTCGACGACCGGCGTATTGACCATGAAGGCGGTGCCTGCGAGTTCGTTGCTGCCGACGGTGGCGGACAGTTCGACCTCCTTGTCGAAAGTCGGATCCTTCGATTTAATATAGACCGCACCCGTCATTGCCGCGCGACCAGACAGCGTCGATTGCGGGCCGCGATAGACCTCGACCTGTTCGACGTCCCAAAGATTGCGTGCGCCGAAGCGGGCATTGTATCTCGTCTGGAGAATGCCATCGACATAGATCGAGCCGGCCGGTCCGCCGGACGGCACCAGCCCTTCGGAACTCATACCGCGAATGACGAAACCGGAATTAACCGTGGCGCTGTCCATCACGTTCGCCATGCGACGATAGGCGTCTTGTGTGGTGCGGATCTGGCTTTCGGCCAGGCTCCTGGCATTCAAAATGGCGACGCTGCTTGTTGTGCCGCCCAAGGTCGCCGAATTGCGTGCTCCGTAAATAACGATCGGTTCCAGTACTGTCGTACCGTCCGACGACACGCCGGAAGCGGAATTCTGGAGCGTAACCTGGTTGCTGCCAGCGAAGCGGGCATCGACGCCGGTGCCGGCGAGCAAAGCAGACAGCGCCTGTTCGGGGGAGAGGTTGCCGCTGACGCCTGCGGTTGTCCGGCCGGCGGCAAGCGAGGCGTCGAAGAGGATCTGCAGGCCCGTCTGCGCGGCGAGACTGTTCAACGCCGGTGTTAGTGGGCCGGCCGGTACGGATATCGATCGCGCCGTTTCCTGTGCTAGCGCCTCTGGCATCATCGCTGGCAGCACAGGAGTGAGCATCGTGAGAGCCGTTCCCGTCATCAGAAGGACCCGCCTGAAGCCTGTTCTGGCTCCGCCCCACGCGGCATTCGTTTTAATCATCGAAACCCCCAAAATCGTACGGTGCTCAAAGCTCCGCAGTCCACCACTAGGAGCAGCAACGCATGCTGCTTGTGTGTTAGACGATTGCGTTTTCGGATTTGGGACTGTGACTTTGAGAAAAGTTTATCGAAATTAACGATCAGGCTAGACCGAGGTGTAGGCGCATGGCGAGACGCAGTTCCTCGTCCCGTTCGGCAGGGTCTTTCAGGACACAGGTTGGACAGTATTCGCCACCGTCAACCTGATAAAATCGGCAGCAGCCACCGCGCTGGCGGAAGGCGTAGGAAAACTCCTGTTGATGCCTGTCGAGTACCGTCAGGTCGAAGTAGTGGAGCTGGCGATTGCTTAGTGGCGAGCCGGGTACTTTGAGAATCCGCATCGCTGACGCCTTTGCTACCTCGACCGTGCCGAACCGGCGACCAGAATCGAGAAAGCGACCTGCGATCGCGTCGCCGGCGAGCCGCCACAGTGCTGCGCGAGAGAGGCGTGTGCGAGTGTGAATCGCTTCGATGACGGGGCGAAAATGTTGCTCGATTTCGATGCGAAACCGTTCCCCGTCAGCGGCGTTATCCAACTGGCCCTGCCAAAACTTATCTTTGAGGAAACGGATATGGGCGCGGCGCGTCTGGTGCATCTTCCCGTCATGCTGCTCTTCCGTGGTGTAAAAGGAAAGTGCGACCGAGGCTGGCGAAAGATCGGGAACGAGGCCGAAACCGGTGAACAGGGGGACGGTGGCGGCGGCCAGAATGTAGCCGTAGTCGGTCATCAGTAGCGCCGCCCCGGTCTTCAGGTCGGTGCCTTCGTTCAGCGATTGCTCGAAGGCAAGAAATTCACCTATGGCCACGTCGTCGGAGAAGAAGACCTCGCCCGTCGTCCATCCTTCTCCGGCGGGGCCTATGTCCGTACGGACGTCCGGCATATAGGCAGCCTGCGCTTCGAGCGCGCGCCGGACCAGCGTCTCCTCCGCCCCTGGTGTTTCAATCGCAGCGGCCATAGCTTCACGCCTCACGGCGAGGGCGGCCATCGCCCGTTCCAAACCAGAGGGTCTCCAGTCTTGCCGGAAGCGTGTCCAGGACGGAACGTTCGATCATATTGCTAACGCCGCCGTCTTGAAGAAGGTGCGCAACATCGGCTTCCTCCGCAGCCTTGTCGTACAAAATCAGTACGGTTTTGGTCACGGCTTTTGAATCGCTTGTATAGCAGAGAAACGGGATGACCGATTCATGGTGATGCATAGGCAGGGCCAAAATACGCGCACCAACTAGGCGATTAGCCTCTACACAATCGCAGTGATTGTCGGCGCCGACGATACAGAAAACCGATAGATTGTGCGGTGGAGCGGCAGTGGTCACCTTCGTCGACAGGCGTAGGTTTTGTGCAAGTTCCGGTGATTTCTGCGCTCGCTCGATAAGCTGGCGATAGGATATGTAGGGCACCTCGTTGGTGTTTTCCGAGAGTGCGACAACCGGGCTGAAGGCAATCACGCGAACCGGCTTTTCGATGGCGCGCGCTAAAAGTGCGCCGTTGTAAATGGCACCATGGCCTCCTTTGCTGCCGCCGATTGCGATTACCATCTCGTACGAGGCGCAGACGTCCTTGATAAAGTTCATAAGGGCGTCCGGTACGGCAGTGAAGTAGGTGTCGTCCTTGTCAGCGATGCTCAGGACATCCGCCGAAAACTCTATGGATTTGAAATGATGCTTAGACGAGTGTGAGAAGAGGACGACCAGAACGCTGGCACCCCGCTTGCGCAATTCGATATCGTAGCATCCCAAACACATCTCTGGCAGCTTTCATCGTGCGTAGCGAGCGCCCGAACGTATAAAGGCGCGGAGGCTTTCGCAAGCGGAAACGTCCTGCAAGTCGCACGTGCATGCACCCGGGGCGTTAGGTGTTCGCCGGAACATCGCGATTTGGATCCGGCCCAACCTCTTTCCGGCTAAAACTTTAGCAACCCTGTACCATCCGATACATTGATCTCTGTACCGAACCTCGCGGATTGGTCCCGAAAGCGATGCAATATCCTTTCGGCATCAACACCGCGTACAAGTTCGGGAGCGAGACGCTGTTCCAGGGCGTCACTGCTCGAGGCTTCGCTGC
>JAESGE010000286.1_pt1 | contig 12938 bp, 8 predicted proteins | sample 9269601 | NCBI WGS metagenome assembly JAESGE01 (sample SAMN14515569, study PRJNA621662) | algae metagenome | isolation source: Tolypothrix brevis GSE-NOS-MK-07-07A and co-occurring heterotrophs from wet... | place: USA: Grand Staircase Escalante National Monument, Utah | collected 2006-04-16
GCATTTGGTGCAACCCGGCGAAATCGATCCCGACCACATCATCACGCCAGGCATCTTCGTGCAGCGGATCGTGCATGTGCCTGGAATGCAGAAGCGCATCGAACAACGCACCACCCGCCCGCGCGCGGCAGCCTGAAGGAACGTCACATGGCCTGGACACGTGAAGAAATGGCGAGCCGCGCGGCAAAAGAACTCCGCGACGGTTACTACGTCAATCTGGGGATCGGCATTCCGACGCTGGTGTCGAATTACATTCCCGACGGCATTTCCGTGCAGTTGCAAAGCGAGAACGGCATGCTTGGGATGGGGCCCTTTCCGATCGAGGGCGACGAGGACCCCGACCTGATCAATGCCGGCAAGCAGACGATCACCGAACTGCCGACGACCTCCTATTTCTCCTCGAGCGACTCGTTCGGAATGGTACGCGGAGGTCATATTGACCTGTCGATCCTCGGTGCCATGCAAGTTGCCGAAAACGGCGATCTGGCCAACTGGATGATCCCCGGCAAGATGGTGAAGGGCATGGGTGGCGCCATGGACCTCGTCGCCGGCGTGAAGCGCGTCGTCGTCGTCATGGAACACGTCGCAAAGGACGGACCAAAGCTGCTCAAGCGTTGCAATCTGCCGCTCACCGGCTCCGCCGTGGTGGACATGGTCATCACCGATCTTGGCGTCTTTACCATCGACAAGAGCGGCGCCGGCGGCATGACCCTGATCGAACTCGCGACAGGCGTGACCCTCGATCAGATCAAGGGCAGCACCGAGGGGTCGTTTGCGGTCGCATTGACCTAAGATCTGTCTCCGCGCCGGTCCACCACGGCGTGGCGGCCTCGCAATTCGACGCTTCCGACCGGCCACGTCGCAACGTGGCCGGGCCTCGATGTCGACTTCAGGCGCGCGGCGGTGTAGCTTCGTGTCAAGTTTCCTGCCGACTCGTCCTTCAGGCTGGATTCGTGGCGCCACAAGCATTCTCGGCCTGTACCAGAAATCGAGCGCATGAAACGTCGCGCCGTCCTTTTTACAGGTCTTGTTCTCGCCGCTGCCGTCGCGCTGGGGCTTCGCTCCTGGGAGCTTGCGGTGACGACGGTGGAGAACCGAGTCATCGCCGGGCTCGAACGCGCGATGAACACCCGCATCGTCTCCATTGGTAGCGCCGCCATCGCCATGCTGCCGATACCGCATATCTCGCTGCGGGACGTCCAGCTCGCCGCCGCCGATGGTTCGGTCAGCGCCAGCGTGGCCCGGGCCCGGGCCGATATCAAACTTCTGCCGCTGATCACCGGCCGGCTGGATTACGACGGGCTGACACTGATCGCGCCGCAGATCGTCGTTCAGGTTGGAAGCACCGCGGACGGGATCGAGAGCTGGCTGCCATCCGCGACGGGCCTGCTCACGAACGCGGAAAGCCACGGCCGCATCACGATCGTCGGTGGTTCGGTGCTGGCACAAAGCCCTGGGGGCCTGATGCAGCCGCTGACGACGAATGTCGACATGGTCGTTGCCCGACGCAGGGACAAGGGGCCGATCGAGGCGCGAGGCGCGTTTGTCTGGCGAGGCGAGACGACCCAGGCTCAGCTGCGCTGGCCCGTGGCGCAGGGAGTAGCGCCGGCCAGCGTCAACGTGAGTTCGCCCCCGTTGACCTTGAACTTCGACGGCATGCGCACGGTCGGGCCAGAGGCGAGCCTTAAGGGCAAACTCACGGTCGAGACCACGTCGGCGCCGGGGGCGCTGGCATGGATTGGTGCATCGACGCCCCTGGCGGAAACGCTCGGCCCGCTGAAGATTTCGGGCACCGCAGATATTGCCGCCGGACGAGGCACCCTGACGAAAGTCGTCGCCCTGCTGGGCACGGACAATCTCGAAGGCGACCTGACGCTTGATCTTACAGGTGCGAACTGGAGCCTCGGCGGGACGCTGGCCGGTGCCTCCCTCGACCTGAGCACCAAATTCCGGCGCATCGACACCGGCACGGTGAAACTGAACGAAAGCCAGGTCACCACAAAAGCCAGCATCGAGGCCCTGACCCGGCACAACATCGATTTGCGCCTGTCGATCGACACCGTTCGCCACAACGAACTCAGCCTGACCGACGTCGCCGCGCAGATCCTGGTTAAACCAGGCCGGCTTGATTTTGGTCTGTCGCAAGCCAACGCCTATGGCGGCACGACAAAGGGGCGTTTCGTCCTATCCCAGTCGGCAGCCGGCATGGATGTCCGGCTTCAGGCCGGCATGGACAAGGTCGATCTCGGCAAGCTCAGTGCCAGCCAGCCGGGCGTGCGGCGTTTCTCCGGCATCGGCTATGGACAGCTCGTGGTCGAGGCCTCTGGCGCCACCGTGGACGAGGTGGCGGCTGGTCTGGCTGGGCGCTTGTCACTGACCGCGCGCAATGGTGAGGTCGCCGGCGTGGGATTGGGCGATCTCGTCCGCCGGATGGAGCGACAGCCGGCCACGGCGCTGCGCGACTGGCGAAACGGCCGAGGCGTCTTCGATCAGGTGGCCGTGGCGGGCACGATCACGGCCGGCGTGCTTGAATTGGGCGACAGCATGATTTCCGGCCCCGGATACAGGCTGACGCTCGGCGGCCGCACATTTCTTGCCAGCCAGCGGCTTGCCTTGACCGGCCTGCTGGTGGGAGGCACATCCGGAGCCGTCCGCCTGCCGATCGAGATCACCGGCCCCCTCGCCGCCCCCCTGATCACGCCGGACTTGCATCATTGAGCGCGCGCCGCGGCGTGTCGCGGGCAGCCCCTCTCAGGACGACAGTTCCTCGTCGTCCGCTTCCTCGGTGATCCGCTCCACCGAGACAACACGCTCATCATCGGCGGTGTTGAAGACGATGACGCCTTGCGTGGAACGGCCGGCGACACGGATGCCCTCGACCGGGCAGCGGATCAACTGTCCACCATCCGTCACGAGCATGATCTGGTCGCCGTGGTCCACGGGGAAAGAAGCGATCAGCGGGCCATTGCGGTCGTTCACCGCCATGGCGACGATGCCCTTTCCGCCGCGCCCGGTGATCCGATATTCGAAGGACGAGGTACGCTTGCCGTAGCCCTTCTGCGAGATCGTCAGCACCACCTGTTCCGCCGCCGACATCTCGACGTAGCGCTCGGCGCTGATCTGGGCGTCGGCGACATTTTCTTCGGCATCGACCGCACCGGCATCCTCGATGATCTCGCCGGCAACGGCGCGTCGCATTTTCAGGTAAGCGCTTCGCTCATCCGAATTGGCCGCCATGTGACGCAGGATCGCGAGCGAAATGACCTTGTCGCCCTCGATCAGGTTGATGCCGCGCACGCCGGTCGAATCACGCCCCTTGAAAACCCGAACCTCGGGCACGGCGAAGCGGATACACTGCCCCTTCGCGGTCGTCAGCAGCACGTCGTCGGCCTCGCTGCAAATCTGCACGTCGACGATCGAGTCGCCCTCGTCCAGCTTCATCGCGATCTTGCCGTTACGGTTCACCTGCACGAAATCCGAAAGCTTGTTGCGGCGGACCGTGCCCGACGCCGTCGCGAACATGACATCGAGCGTGGCCCAGCTTTCCTCGTCCTCCGGCAGCGGCATGATCGTGGTGATGCGCTCGCCCTGCTGTAGCGGCAGCATGTTGACCAAAGCCTTGCCCCGCGCATTGGGAGCCGCCAGCGGCAAGCGCCAGACTTTTTCCTTGTAGGCCTGACCGCGCGACGAAAAGAAGATCATCGGCGTATGCGTATTGGCGACGAACAGGCGGGTGACGAAATCCTCGTCCCGGGTCGACATGCCGGAGCGGCCCTTGCCGCCGCGTCGCTGCGCCCGGTAAGTCGAGAGCGGCACGCGCTTGATGTAGCCTGCGTGGCTGACGGTGACGACCATGTCCTCGCGGGCGATCAGGTCCTCGTCCTCGAGATCTGCGTCCCAATCGAGGATTTCGCTCTTGCGCGGGGTCGCGAAAGCAGCCTGGATTTCGGCGAGTTCCTCCTGGACAATACCCTGAATGCGGGCCCGCGAACGCAGGATTTCGAGATAATCCGAGATTTCCGTCGCGAGCTTCGCCAGTTCACCACCGATTTCGTCCCGACCGAGCGCCGTCAGGCGCTGAAGGCGCAGGTCGAGGATGGCGCGCGTCTGCGCTTCCGACAGGCGATAAGTGCCATCGGGGTTGATCGGATGGCGCGGATCATCAACCAGCGCGACCAGCGGCGCCAGATCGTTTGCAGGCCAGTCACGGCCCATCAGGGCCTCTCGCGCCGCGTTCGGATCGGGCGCGGTGCGGATCAGGCGGATCACCTCGTCGATATTGGCGACGGCGATGGCGAGGCCGCACAGCACATGGGCGCGCTCGCGGGCCTTGCTCAGAAGAAAGGCCGTGCGCTTCGAGACGATTTCCTCGCGGAAATCGACGAAGGCGACGATGAAGTCCTTGAGATTGAGCATCTCCGGACGGCCGCCGTTCAGCGCCACCATATTGGCGCCGAACGAGGACTGAAGCGCCGTGAAACGGTAAAGCTGATTCAGCACGACATCGGCCATCGCATCGCGCTTGATCTCGATGACGATGCGCATACCGTCGCGGTTCGATTCATCACGCAGGTCGGAAATACCCTCGACCTTCTTCTCGCGCACGAGTTCCGCGATCTTCTCGATCAGCGTCGATTTGTTCACCTGGTAGGGAATTTCGGTGACGATGATCGCCTCGCGATCCTTGCGCACCTCCTCCACCGTGGATTTCGCGCGCATGATGATGGAGCCGCGCCCCAGATGGTAGGCCGCGCGCACGCCGCCCCGGCCCATGATCGCGCCGCCGGTCGGGAAATCGGGTGCCGGCACGATCTCGATCAACTCGTCGATGCTGATCTCGGGATTGGCGATATAGGCGACGCAGGCATCGATGACCTCGCCGAGATTATGGGGCGGAATGTTGGTGGCCATGCCGACCGCGATGCCGCCGGCACCATTGACCAGAAGGTTTGGATAGCGCGCGGGCAGCACCATCGGTTCGCGCTGGGTGTCGTCGTAATTCGGCTGGAAACCGACGGTGTTCTTGTCGATATCCTCGAGCAGCGCCAGGGCCGGCTTCGCCAGCTTGGACTCGGTGTAGCGCATGGCCGCTGGCGGATCGCCATCGACCGAGCCGAAGTTGCCCTGCCCGTCCACCAGCATCAGGCGCATCGAGAAATCCTGCGCCATTCGCACCAGCGCGTCATAGATCGCCTGGTCGCCATGCGGGTGATATTTGCCCATCACCTCGCCGACGATGCGGGCGGATTTGACGTGCTTCTTCTCTGGCGTGAAGCCGTTTTCCCACATCGAGTAGAGGATCCGCCGGTGCACGGGCTTGAGGCCATCGCGCACGTCGGGAAGCGCGCGGCTGACGATCACGCTCATGGCGTAATCGAGATAGCTGCGCTTCATCTCGTCGACGATGCCAATGGGGCGGATATCGCCAGGCTCGGGAAGCTTCTTGTCGTCGTCGCTCAAAACATTCATCCAGCACTGCAAATCAATGCTTTTGAATAGCCGATTCCTCGCTTTTATGCCAGCAAAACGACGCCGGGCTTTCAGATAAAAACTTCATTCTATTCAATGTTTTACTTGATTTTTCGATATGAACGGCCGAACTCTGGATACGCGCAACGGCCCAACGTCATGTCGCAGGCATTGACTTCGCGACGAGTCGCGCGGCGTCCGATCGTCTGGCCTTACACCGCATCGTCCTGTAAGTACGCGCAATGCTTCAGGATTACCTCTCTTCCGCGCTCGTCACGCTGCTTGTCACGCTCGATCCGCCGGGCCTTGCGCCGATCTTCCTGTCGCTGACGCGTGGGATGTCGATTCTCGAGCGGCGGCAGGTGGCGATCCGCGCCTGCATCATCGCCTTTGCCATCATGGCGTTCTTCGGGCTGGCGGGCGACGTGCTGCTGAAGGCGCTCGGCGTCTCGCTGCCGGCCTTTCGGATCGCGGGCGGGCTGCTGCTGTTCTGGATCGCCTTCGAGATGGTGTTCGAGCGGCGCAACGAGCGCAAGCAGCAGACGGCGGATGTCGCGATCACCAAGGATCACATCCAGAACGTCGCGGCCTTCCCGCTGGCGATCCCGCTGATGGCGGGGCCGGGCGCACTGACCGCGATGATGCTGCTCGCCGGCCGGGCCAGCGGCAACGTGACGATGCAGATCAGTCTCGTCGCGATCTGCGGCCTCGTGATCCTGTCCTGCCTCGCCGTATTCCTGATGGCGACGCGTATCTCGCGGCTGCTCGGCGTCACGGGCAACATCGTGCTGACGCGGCTGCTCGGCGTGATTCTCGCGGCATTGGCGGTGCAATTCGTGATCGACGGGATCGGCGCGGCGATCCGGACCGGCTAGGTGTCCGTTTCGCGAAGATCGGGCGGCTTGGCCAGGGTCGAGATCGGGAAAGTCAGTCGCTTGCTGCCGGTGGTTTCCGCCGAACAGGATCATCCGCGCCATGCGGCCAGGATCTTGCGCGACTCCACAACGCGCGACATGCCCTTGTCCTTCCCATCGGCCACGATCTGGTTCTGAAAACCGCAGGCGACATAGGCCTTGTGGCCATAAGCGACGGGCGCGCGGCGCGCGGCGACGGGTCCACCGATGAACCAATGGATGAAAATCGTCGCGCCGATGGGCTATGCTCGCGCCCGAACAACCACCGGAGAACCATGTCATGTTCATCGCCATGAACCGCTTCAAGGTCGTAAAGGGTGCCGAGGCCGATTTCGAGCAAGTCTGGGCCACCCGGAAGACGAGGCTGGATGAAATGCCGGGGTTTATCGCCTTTCACCTGCTCAAGGGACCGGAAAGAGACGATCACACGCTGTATTCCAGCCACACCACCTGGGCGTCGAAAGCGGAATTCACTGCATGGACCCAATCCGAGCAGTTTCGCGCCTCGCACCGCAACGCCGGACAGAACAGGCCGCTTTATCTCGGTCCGCCCGAATTCGAGGGCTTCGAGACCGTCCTTTCGGAAGTTGGAAGCCCGGCCAGATAGCGTGGGATGATATCCCTCCGGCTGAGTTACCCCTCGGCAGAAAAGCCTCCGTTCGAATTGCGCGGACGGCTTTCCTGAAGGGATGGCCAGGTGCGTCTGGCCGCGGAAAACGCCGCTACTTCGCCAGGAAGGCGCGGATCGGTCCCTCGGCCTGTTTCATCGACAGCACGCCGTCGAGATGACCACGGCTGCCCTTCAGATAGACCTGCTCCAGATTGCCGCCGGCGGCCTTGAGCGTGTCGGCGGTCAACTGAACGGCATCAGCGTGAAACACGAGGTCTTTCGGCTGCGTGATCAGCAGCACCGGCGCCTTGATCTTCTTCAAACCCTCGGTCAACGAACCGCCGGCGGCGAAAATCTGATTGGCTTTCACGAGATAGAGGAAATGGTTTGCGTCCGAGGTCTTCGCCCTGGCCGCGCCCGCGCCATCGAGCACCGCCTCGACCTGATAGCGGGCCTCGAAGCTAGTGGCCGGGTCGGCGCCTTCCTTGGCGGGCTTGCGGCCAAAAGTGGCGTTGGCCCACTCCCAGTGGTTGGCGTGCAGGGTCACGATCTTCAACGCCTGCGCCAGACCCTCCAGCGGCGCCTCCTTGCCGTAATAATCGCCCCTGTTCCACTTGGGATCGAGGCGGATGGGCGAGGCCCAGACATCAAGCCAGGCGATGAGATTGGCGTCGGCCTCTGCCGCGCCGATGACCGGCATCGCCTTCGCGACCATGTCGGGATAGGTCGCCGCCCACTCATACGTCTGCAAGGCTCCCATCGAGGCGCCGGCGACCAGGGCGAGCCTGCGGATGCCGAGGCTATCGACCAGTTTTTTCTGAACCTCGATGAAATCCCGCACCGTGACGATCGGGAAATTCATGCCGTAGGGCTTGCCGGTGTCGGGATCGATCGAAGCCGGGCCGGTTGTCACGACCTTCGGATTGCCAGGGCTGAGATTGACGAGCGTATCCGACGACAGAACGAAGTATTTATCGGTGTCGATTGCCTTGCCGGGGCCGATGATGGCATCCCAATAGCCCGGTGCGGCATCGGCCGCCGCGTATTTGCCGGCGGCGTGCGAATCGGCCGAGAAAAAATGGCAGATCAGGATCGCATTGGATTTGTCCGCATTGAGCGTGCCGTAGCTTTCCCAGCCGACCCTGACGTTCTTGAGCATTCGGCCCGATTGGGTCTGGAAAACCGGAATCTCGAAGGTCTTCTTTTCCGTCAGCAATTCCTGGGCCGCGACGGGCCGCGTCGTCGATGAAAGCAGCAGGCTCGCGAAGGCAAGCGCGACGGCACCGGCAGTGGCACGTTTCATGATCGTCCTCCCGTTTGTTTTCGTCTTGACGGATAGACAACCCTATTCGCTGCAATGAGGGAAGCGGGAAACGCAACGCCGCCGTCAGAGCGTTTCCAGCAGGCGGCACATCAGCTTGCGGCGCGGCGCGACCGATGAGAGCAGGCCGTATTCATAAAGCGTATGGGCCCCGTCACCGTCGATTCCCAGGCCGTCGAGGGTCGGAACGTCAAGCGCCGCGGTAAAATTGCCATCGGAGCCGCCACCCGTCATCGGGCAGTCGCGCAGATCGAAACCGAGTTCACCCGCAAGCCCGCGCGCATGCTCGAACAGGGCCGCCACCGCCGGGGTCTTTTCGTAGGGCGGTCGATTCATCGCCCCGTAGACACGCAGTTTCACATCGGGATCATGTGGCTTCAGCGCCAGCAGATGCCGCTCAAGCCGCTCGCCGTCGGCGACGGTGCGAACCCGCAGATCGACCGTGAACCAGGCGTGCTGCGGGATGACGTTGGGCGCCGTGCCGCCGGACATCAGCGCCACCGTCGTCGTGATGCCCTGGGTATAATCGGTGAGCCCCTCGATCGCGAGGATCTGCCGCGCCGCCTCGCGGATCGCGCTTCGGCCATCCTGATGGCGGGAACCAGAATGGGCGGGGCGGCCCTCAATGGTGACTTCGAAGCGGCCGACGCCCTTGCGCGCGGTGACGATGCAGCCGCCGTCGCGAGCCGGCTCCGTCACCAGCACGGCAGCGGCCTGGCCCCCCAGGGATTGGATGAGGTCGCGGGTCGTCGGCGAGCCGATTTCTTCATCCGGCGTAAACAGAAATGTCAGTGGTCGCTTCGACGCGCCACCGGCGACCGCGTCCTTGAAACCCTGGAGCGCCAGCCAGGCACCGCCCTTCATGTCATAGACGCCGGGACCGTAAAGCCTGTCGCCCTCGACCCGAATCCTCAGATCGTTCGCGCTCGTTCCGACCGGATGAACGGTGTCGACATGCGACATCACGAGCACGGGCTTGTGTCCATTATCAGGCCCGGCGCGCAACACCAGCGCGTCCCCCAGGCCGTCACGGCCGGAAACCCGCTCCACGGCCACGGGAAGTCCGGCGACGTCGGCCGCGACCAGATCGATCATGGCGTTGACGCCGGCCACGTGCCTTGTCGGACTCTCGACAACAAGCCAGCGTGAAATGGCCGCGACGGCTTCGTCGAAAGAGTTCATGACGTCAATGCCTTGGGCCAAGCTGTTCGGAAATCGATTCGGCCTCGATCCTAGAACGGAATGTCGTCATCCAGCGAACTCGACGGGCGAGAACCACCGCCGCCCCCGACCGCCGGCCGACGTTCGGCCGGGCTCGACCGTCCGAAGGAACTGCCGCCGCCGCGGCCTTCCATCTGTTCGGCATCCTCGCCCGCGCCGCCGCCCTGGCGGCTATCCAGCAGCGTCATCTCCCCGCGAAAGCGCTGGAGCACCACTTCGGTCGTGTATTTCTCGACGCCGGACTGGTCCTGCCATTTGCGGGTCTGCAACTGGCCTTCGATATAGAGTTTCGAGCCCTTGCGGACGTATTGCTCGGCGACCTTGGCGAGACCCTCGTTGAAGATCACAACCTTGTGCCACTCGGTCTTCTCCTTGCGCTCGCCAGACTGCTTGTCGCGCCAGGTTTCGGACGTGGCGATGCTCAATGTCACCACTGGCTCGCCGCTGTTCAACCGGCGAATCTCCGGGTCCTTGCCAACGTTGCCGACCAGAATGACCTTGTTGACGCTGCCTGCCATCGCTCTTTTCCTTGCACACCTGCCAGCCATCCGAGGGCTAGCGCTCACCTGCTCACATCCCCTTGTGCAGCATATGACGTCCCTTATCAATTAAGTTCTTGTTTTGTTCAAGTAAATAAAGCACCTTGTCCCCTGCCAAATGCAACAGGCATTGAGTCGCGAGCCTGGACTCTCGTCTTGTCGCCAATCGACCCGCTCGCCTGCCGGCTCGTTCACCCTACCGGTTCGTTCGCCGGTCGAACGAGGGCCGCATGGCGCTGCGGCGCCGTGCGGGGTGGCCCTGTTCGGTCGAAACGCCTATCAAGCCGTGGCCGGCGTCTTCGACGCCCGGTCATCCGTCTTACGTCAACACTCGCCGCAACAAAGTCCCATGTCGATGGCCCGCAGCACCGCCAAGTCCACTTCCGCTAAGACAGGTGCTGCCTCGGCAGCGTCGCTCGAGGACATGTTCGATCGCAATCGCGCCGCCGATCCGAACGCCCGTGTCATCAGCGTGCGCGGTGCGCGCGAGCACAACCTGAAGAACGTCGATCTGACGATCCCGCGCGACAAGCTCGTGGTCTTCACCGGCCTCTCGGGCTCCGGCAAGTCGTCGCTCGCCTTCGACACGATTTATGCCGAGGGTCAGCGGCGCTATGTGGAATCGCTGTCGGCCTATGCCCGCCAGTTCCTCGAGATGATGCAGAAGCCCGATGTCGACCAGATCGACGGTCTTTCGCCGGCGATCTCTATCGAGCAGAAGACGACCTCGAAGAATCCGCGCTCGACGGTCGGGACCGTCACGGAAATCTACGATTACATGCGTCTGCTGTGGGCGCGGGCCGGCATCCCCTATTCGCCCGCGACAGGCCTGCCGATCGAGAGCCAGACGGTCAGCCAGATGGTGGACCGGGTGCTGGACATGCCGGAAAAATCGAGGCTGTTCCTGCTGGCTCCGGTCATTCGCGGACGCAAGGGGGAATATCGCAAGGAACTGGCCGAGTTCATGAAGCGCGGCTTTCAGCGCGTCAGGATCGATGGCGAGTATTACGAGATCGCCGACGCGCCCGTGCTCGACAAGAAGTTCAAGCACGACATCGACGTCGTGGTCGATCGCATCGTGGTTCGGCCGGATATCGGTGCGCGCCTGGCCGAGAGCTTCGAGACCGCGCTCGATCTGGCGGACGGCATCTCGGTGATCGAATTTGCCGACGAGAGGCAAGAAAACGGCGAGGCGCGCCGCGTCGTCTTTTCCTCCAAATTCGCCTGTCCGGTTTCGGGTTTCACGATCGCCGAGATCGAGCCCCGGCTGTTTTCATTCAACAATCCCTTTGGCGCCTGCCCGGCCTGCGACGGGCTTGGCCATGAAATGCGCGTCGATCGCGAGTTGATCGTGCCCGATGGCGACCTGACCCTTCGCAAGGGCGCCATCGCGCCCTGGTCGCGCTCCACCTCGCCCTATTACGGCCAGACCCTGGATGCGCTCGCCAAGCATTTCGGCTTCTCGACCACCAAGCCCTGGAACACGCTGCCGAAGGCGGCGCAGGATGCGATCCTGTTCGGCACCGGCGATGAGGCCGTTCGGTTCGCCTATGATGACGGCATGCGCTCCTACGAGGTGAAGAAGCCGTTCGAGGGCGTCATCACCAATCTCGAGCGGCGCTGGAAGGAAACCGAATCCGACTGGTCGCGCGAGGATATCGGCCGTTACATGTCAGAGACGCCCTGCGCGGCCTGCGCGGGCAACCGGCTGAAGCCGGAAGCGCTCGCGGTCAAGATCGCGGGGCGGCATATCAGCGATGCGGCCAGGCTTTCCGTGCGCGACGCGCTCGACTGGTTCACCGACCTGCCCCGCCACCTGACGCAGAAGCAGAACGAAATCGCCGCGCGAATCCTGAAGGAAATCCGCGACCGCCTCACCTTCCTGCTGGATGTCGGTCTCGAATACCTGACACTGGCGAGGGGATCGGGCTCGCTCTCGGGCGGCGAGAGCCAGCGCATCCGGCTTGCGAGCCAGATCGGCTCGGGCCTGACCGGCGTGCTTTATGTTCTGGACGAGCCGTCGATCGGCCTGCACCAGCGCGACAACGAGCGTCTGCTCGGCACCCTGCGGCGCCTGCGCGATCTCGGCAATACGGTGATTGTCGTCGAGCATGACGAGGATGCGATCCTGCAGGCCGACTATGTGGTCGATGTCGGGCCGGGGGCCGGCATCCATGGCGGGCGCATCGTCGCCGAGGGCACGCCGGCGCAGGTGATGGCCAATCCAGCATCGCTCACCGCCAAGTACCTCACCGGCGAAATGATGGTCTCGGTACCGCGCAAACGCAGGATGGCGACCAAGGGACGAAACCTGCGGATCGTCGGCGCGCGCGGCAACAATTTGAAGAATGTCAATCTCGATATTCCGCTCGGGTTGTTCACCTGCATCACCGGCGTTTCGGGCGGCGGCAAGTCCACGCTCGTGATCGATACGCTCTACAAGGCCGTGGCGCGCAAGCTCAACGGCTCGATGGAACACCCGGCGCCCCATGACCGGATCGAGGGCATGGAGCATCTCGACAAGGTCATCGATATCGACCAGTCGCCCATCGGCCGCACGCCGCGCTCCAATCCGGCGACCTATACCGGCGCTTTCACGCCGATCCGCGAATGGTTCACCGGGCTGCCCGAGGCCAAGGCGCGCGGCTACCAGGCCGGGCGGTTTTCGTTCAACGTCAAGGGCGGACGCTGCGAGGCCTGCCAGGGCGACGGCGTCATCAAGATCGAGATGCACTTCCTGCCGGATGTCTACGTCACCTGCGATGTCTGCAAGGGCAAGCGCTACGATCGCGAGACGCTGGAGGTCAAATATCGCGAGCATTCCATCGCCGACGTGCTGGACATGACGGTTGAAGAAGCCCGCT
>JAESGE010000287.1_pt1 | contig 12754 bp, 13 predicted proteins | sample 9269601 | NCBI WGS metagenome assembly JAESGE01 (sample SAMN14515569, study PRJNA621662) | algae metagenome | isolation source: Tolypothrix brevis GSE-NOS-MK-07-07A and co-occurring heterotrophs from wet... | place: USA: Grand Staircase Escalante National Monument, Utah | collected 2006-04-16
CCGCATCCGGGTGGCAGGGCCGAGTCATTCCCACCTATCGCCCGGATAACGTGGTCGATCCCGAATTCGAAGGCTTCGCAGCCAATCTCAAGACCTTCGCGGAGATCACTGGAGAGGATACCGGCACCTGGCGTGGATACTTGGCCGCGCATGTCAAGCGCCGTACTGACTTCAAGGCGCGCGGCGCAACAGCGTCCGACCATGGCCACCGCACGGCCCGCACCGCGAACCTGTCTCCGGTCGACGCCGAAAGCCTCTTCACGCGCGTGACGAAGGGCAATGTCAGCGCTGAGGATGCCGATCTGTTTCGAGGCCAGATGCTGACTGAAATGGCCCGGATGAGTCTGGAAGACGGGTTTGTCCTGCAAATCCACCCCGGATCATACCGCAATCATAACCCGGCTCTTTTCGCGGATTTCGGCCGCGACATGGGTGCCGATATTCCGACCGCAACGGATTATGTCACCGCCCTGAAGCCGTTGCTCGACGCCGTCGGCAACGAACCGGACCTGACGGTGATCGCCTTCACATTGGATGAAACAAGCTACGGCCGCGAGCTTGCCCCGCTGGCAGGTCATTATCCGGCTCTGAAACTGGGTCCGCCCTGGTGGTTCTTCGATTCGCCCGAAGGCATGAGGCGGTTCCGCGAATACACAACCGAGACGGCCGGTTTCTACAACACTGTCGGCTTCAACGACGATACGCGGGCCTATCTTTCGATCCCCGCCCGCCATGACGTCGCCCGGCGCTGCGATTGCGCCTACCTCGCCGGGCTCGTCGCCGAGCACCGTCTCGACGAGGACGAGGCAGCGGAACTCGCCCATGACCTTGCCTACCGCCTGGCCAAGGAGGCCTATAAGCTATGAGGCCTCTCGATATGCGTCAGGTCGCTCATCCGCGCGACATACGCGGCTACGATACGGCGGCCCTGCGGGCCGATTTCCTGATCGATCATCTGTTCGAAATGGGTGAAGTCCGTCTGACCTTCAGCCATATCGAGCGGATGATCGTCGGTGGAGCGATGCCCGTTGCCTCCGAGGTCGTGCTACCGGTTTATGCGCCGACCGGCACACCGTTTTTCTTGGCCCGCCGCGAGATCGGTGTCTTCAATATCGGCGGCCCCGGTCATGTGACCGTCGATGGCCAGCGGTTCGATCTCGATCGACTGGATGCGCTCTATATCGGCCTCGGCCATGCCGACGTGCGCTTCGTCAGCGACGATTGGAACCAGCCCGCGAAATTCTATCTTTTGAGCACGCCCGCCCATCGCGCGGCTCCGACACAGCGCGTGACCCATGCCGAGGCCAACAAACTCCATCTGGGCTCGATTGAGGCGGCAAATACCCGCACCATCTGCCAGTATCTGATGCCCGACAACACTGGCACCAATCAATTGGTAATGGGTATGACGATGCTGGCGCCGGGCGCGGTGTGGAACACCATGCCGGCCCACACCCATGATCGGCGCTCGGAAGCGTATTTATATTTCGACATGGCGCCCGAGGCGCGGGTCTTCCACATGATGGGCGAACCGACCGAGACTCGCCATCTTGTGGTCGCCAACGAGCAGGCGATCCTGTCGCCGAACTGGTCGATTCATTCGGGCTGCGGCACGTCGAATTACAGCTTCATATGGGGCATGGGCGGCGACAACGTCGTTTTCACAGACATGGACCCGGTGCCGATGGGCCTGCTGCGATGATCGCGATCTCGCCCTTCAGCCTCGCCGGTAAACGCGCTTTGGTGACCGGAGCCAACACCGGCATCGGACAGGGTATTGCGCTCGCGTTGGCCCAGGCGGGGGCCGAGGTCGTCGCGGTGGGGCGCTCGTCGATGCAGGAGACGCAAGGCCACGTCGAAAAGGCCGGCGGCACTTGCCATGTTCTGAAAGTCGATCTTGCCGACAAGGCGCATCGCGCCAACCTGATCGGGGATGCCGCCACCCGGTTTGGCCCTCTTGATATCCTTGTCAACAATGCCGGCATCATTCGCCGCGCCGATGCGCTGGAGTTCAGCGAGGCCGACTGGGATGACGTGATCGATCTCAACCTGAAGACGACCTTCTTCCTTTGCCAGGCCTTCGGCCGCCACGTGCTGGGCGAAAGCCGCCTGGGCAAGATCGTCAACATCGCTTCGCTGCTGTCGTTTCAGGGTGGCATACGCGTCGCGTCCTACACCGCCAGCAAGGGTGGCGTCGCCGGGATTACCCGGCTTCTGGCCTGCGAGTGGGCGGCGAGGGGGCTCAACGTCAACGCGATCGCCCCGGGCTATATCGTCACCAACAACACGCAAGCCCTGCGTGCCGATCGCAATCGCAGCGCGGCGATCAGCGCCCGCATTCCGGCAGGCACGTGGGGGCAGCCGTCGGACATCGGCGGGGCGGCGGTATTTCTCGCAAGCGCCGCCGCAGATTACATTCATGGCATCGTGCTGCCTGTTGATGGCGGATGGCTGGCGCGATGAGCGAAGGTTTGCACATGAAGATCAAAGGCGAGCCCTTCGTTCAGACTGCCGACGTGCCGTGGCACGATCTGGGCGGGGGCGTACGCCGCAAGGTCCTATCTTACGACGATCAGGTCATGCTGGTGCATGTCGATTTCGAAACAGGCGCCATCGGCAAGCCGCACACCCATCCGCACCTGCAATGCACGCTGGTCGAAAGCGGCGTCTTCGATGTTACGATCGGCGGCAAGATGCGTCGTCTTACCACCGGCGACACATTTTTCGTCGCCTCGAACATCCTCCACGGCGTCGTCAATGTCGAAGCCGGCCGCCTGATCGATACGTTTACGCCCATGCGGGAGGATTTCGTCTGAACGAACCGCATCTTCCCGAGAACGAAAATTCAACACCGGAAAACCGGGCCTACCCAACCTGAAACGAGAGGAAACGACCATGACAACACGACGCGCATTCTCCCTCCTGGCCGCTGTTGCCGGCCTCGCCATGATGACCGCAACGGTTGGAGCGCAAGCCCAGACCACCCTGCGATCCACCGATATCCATCCGACCGATTACCCGACGGTCGAGGCCGTGCGCCATATCAGCAAGCTGATCGAGGAGCGCACCAAGGGCCGGCTGAAGATCAACGTCTTCCACTCGGCCCAGCTCGGCAATGAGAAGGACACGATCGAGCAGACGCGTTTTGGCGTCATCGACATCAACCGCATCAACATGGCCCCGTTCAACAACCTGATTCCGGCGACGAATGTACCATCCCTGCCGTTCATCTTCCGCTCGGTCGCCCACATGCGAACCGTGATGGATGGTCCGATCGGCGATAGCATCCTCAAGGAATTCGAGAAGCATGACCTTGTTGGTCTCGCCTTCTACGATTCTGGCTCGCGCTCGTTCTACAACTCGAAGCGCCCTATCAATACGCCCGCCGACATGAAGGGTCTGAAAATCCGCGTGCAGCAGTCCGACATGTTTGTCGCGCTGGTTTCGGCGCTCGGCGCCAATGCCACGCCCATGGCTTTCGGCGAAGTCTATTCGGCGCTTCAGACCGGTGTGATTGACGGAGCAGAGAACAACTGGCCGTCCTTCGAGTCGACGAAGCATTTCGAGGTCTCGAAGTTCTATTCGCTGACCGAGCATTCGCTGTCGCCGGAGGTGCTGGTGATGTCGAAGCGCTCTTTCGACAAGCTCTCCAAGGAGGATCAGGAGATCATGAAGGCCGCGGCCAAGGAGTCCGTCGCCAAGATGCGCGAGCTTTGGGATGCGCGCGAGAAGGCGTCGGAAGCTAAGGTCAAGGCGGGCGGTGCTGTGATCAACACGGTCGAGAAGCAGCCTTTCGTCGACGCCATGAAGCCGGTCTACGACAAGTTCGTCACCGATGCCGCGCTGAAGGACCTCGTCGCCAAGATCCAGGCGGTGAAGTGATTCCGATCGGCGCGTAGACGCGCAACCCGGGCAGCCTTGGGGCTGCCCGGTTTCGCTTTCACAAGGTCAGGACATGCGATGACAGGTTTCGCCCGGCTACTCACGCGCTTCAACGCGCGTCTCAGCCTTCTTGCGCTGCTCGCTGCCGGGGCAGGGCTGATCGCCATGACCGCGATCGTCGCCTGGACGGTATTTGGGCGCTACATCCTGAATGCGACGCCGACCTGGGGCGAGCCCGTGTCCCTGTTTCTGATGCTCTGGTTCATTCTACTCGGAGGAGCCGTCGGCGTTCGTGAACTCGACCACATGGGGTTCGACGTCGGCTTGCATTATGCGCGCGGCCGCTGGAAAGGCGCGCTGGTTGTGGCAAATGAAGCCCTTGTGACGTTCTTCGCCCTCGCCATGGTCTGGTACGGGACGCTTCTGGCGGCCAAAGTCTGGAGCGACCGGCTGCCGATGATCGGCATTTCCAAGGGCTGGGACTACGTGCCGATGATTGCCGGCGGCGTGTTGATCGCCTTGTTTTCGATCGAGAAACTCTTGCTGTTCTTTACCGCGCAGAAACCGGAACCGATGCCGCTCGGCATGGGCGGCCTCGAGGCCGCACGGCTTGGCGGAGACATCTGAGCCATGGCGATCACCATTCTCTTCGCCTCATTTTCCGCGCTTCTTCTGATGGGCGTGCCGGTGGCGTTCTGCCTCGGTCTCTCGTCACTTGCGACCGTTCTCTATCTCGACATTCCGCCTGTCGTCGTCTTCCAGCAACTGTCGACCGGTATGAACGCCTTCGCCATGCTGGCGATCCCTTTCTTCATCTATTCCGGAGACCTGATGATCAGGGGCGGCATCGCGGACCGTCTCATCCAGTTCGCCGCGTCGTTGGTCGGCCATCTGCGCGGGGGACTGGGACAGGTCAACGTCATCACCTGCACGCTGTTCGGCGGTATTTCAGGTTCGGCCGTGGCGGATGCCTCCGCCGTCGGCGGCATCATGATCCCGCAGATGGTGAAGCGTGGTTACGCGGCCGATTATGCGGTCAATGTCACGGCAAATGCGGCCATCATCGCACTGCTGATCCCGCCGTCCCACAACATGATCATCTATTCGCTTGCGGCCGGCGGCACGATCTCGATCGCCGACCTGTTCACCGCCGGTGTGGTGCCGGGCCTCCTGCTCTGTCTGTCGCTGATGATTGCGGCCTGGGCCGTGGCGGTGCGGCGAGGCTATCCAGCCGATCCCTTCCCAGGCTTCCTTGCGGTCGCCCGGTTTTTCGTCGCCGCGCTGCCAGGCATCCTGTTGATCGGCATCATCTTCGGTGGGGTGCGTTCCGGCATTTTCACGGCGACCGAGTCCTCCTGCATCGCGGTGATTTATGCGCTGCTCATCACCCTTTTTGTCTATCGCGGGCTGAATTTCGAGGGTTTCGTGCAAGCGACGCTGGGCGCGGTACGCACCACGGCCATGGTGCTGCTGGTGATCGGCGCGGCGAGTTCCTTCGGTTGGCTGATGGCCTTTCTCGAAGTGCCGAAAGCGACGATCGAGATGATGCAGGCGATTTCCAGCAATCCGTTGATGATCCTTCTGCTCATCAACGTCATCCTGCTGGTGCTCGGCACATTCATGGATATGGCGCCGATGATCATCATCTGCACGCCGATCTTCCTGCCGGTGGTCAAGGCCATCGGTGTCGATCCCGTTCATTTCGGCGTGATCCTGATCCTGAACGCCGGCATCGGCCTCAATACGCCCCCCGTTGGCTCAGTGCAGTTCGTCGCCTGCGCCATCGGCAAGGTTTCGATCTCCGAAAGCATGCGCACGATCTGGCCGTTCTACGGCGCGAGCTTGGCCGTACTCATGCTCGTCACCTACGTGCCGGGCTTCTCTCTCTGGCTCCCGGCGCTCTTTCGCTAAGGTCTTTTGATGTGAACGGGCTTTCGGCGTCGACCTTGGGTACCCTGCCGCCAGGCATCCGGCGGCCCACCGGCACGCGCCCGACCGTTGGCGTCGCTCATCTTGGACTGGGCGCTTTCGCCCGGGCCCACCTTGCCGAGTACACGCAGGACGCAAATGAACGGGGGGAAAGCTGGGGTATAGCCGGCATCAGCCTGCGACGTCCGGACACGCGCGATGCGCTCCAGCGGCAGGATGGGCTTTATACGCTCGCCGTCCTGGCGCCGGAAGGACCGCGCTATCGGATCATCGACACGGTTCGCGAGGTTCTGGTGGCGCCGGAAAACCGCTGCGCCGTCATCGCCCGCCTTGCCGATCCCGCCATCCGCATCGTTTCGCTGACCGTGACCGAAAAGGGTTACTGTCATGATCCAGCAACAGGAACCTTGCGCTTTGATCACCCCGACATCGTCAGCGATCTCGCTTTCCCCGATCAACCGCGTTCCAGTATCGGTGTCATCGTCGCCGGATTAGCCGCGCGTCGTCGATCGGGCCTTGTGCCCTTCACGGTGATGACTTGCGACAATCTCCCCGCGAATGGCGAGGTGCTGCGCCGCCTGGTGCTGGCCCTGGCGGAACGACATGATCCCAGGCTCGCCGACTGGATCGCCGAAAATGGGGCCTTTCCCTCAACCATGGTCGACCGGATCGTGCCGGCGACGACTGCGACCGATATCACCACCACGGCTTCTGCCCTGGGATTACGGGACGCCGCGCCGGTCATGGCCGAGCCCTTCCGTCAGTGGGTGATCACCGATACCTTCACTTGCGGGCGCCCGGCCTGGGAACATGCCGGTGCGCAACTCGTGGATGATGTCGCGCCTTTCGAATTCATGAAGCTGCGGCTCCTGAACGGTGCGCACTCGACGCTGGCTTACCTTGGATATCTTGCGGGACACGAGACCGTGGCGACGGCCAGCGCCGATCCATTGCTGGCCCGGATGCTGGAACGGCTCTGGGTCGAGATCATTCCCACCGTGCCACCGCCCCCTGGCGTCGATCTCCAAGCCTATGTTCAAGCCCTTCTCGCCCGGTTCCGCAATCCTGCGATCCGTCATCGCACGGCGCAGATCGCCATGGACGGTTCGCAGAAACTCCCGCAGCGCCTGCTGGCCACGATCCGTGATCGTCTGGCTCGGGGGCAGTCGATCGACACCCTCGCGCTGGGTGTCGCCGGGTGGATGCGCTACGTGATGGGGATTGACGAAAGCGGGGCGGCCATCGCGATCAGCGATCCGCTAGATGGCGAAATCCGCGCCCGTGTCGCTCGCGGGGGGCGAACACCGGAGGCTCTCGTCGACGAACTTCTCGGCATCCGGACCATTTTTGGATCGGACCTCTCGGCGATGACGCCCTTGCGGGCGGTGCTGGTCGCTCACCTGACCCGCATGCTTGATCAGGGTGTGAGGGCAACGTTGGCCCAAGGTGAAAGCGATCATCCCCGCCCTTGAACGCATCCGGCTTTATGGCCACACAAGCACATGTACCAAAACTGGCGTGCCATTCTAATCCTGAGTTGCGGGCTCATGGCTGCCAGCATTGGCGTGGCCGCCGAGACGCCGGTCGTCATCCCCAATTACTGGGACCCGCGCATTCGTATCGAGCGGCCCGACACTGCAGGCTTGCGCATCGTTCGTTTTCTGACGGATGACGAATACCCTCCGCTGCACTTCGCCGATGGCGATGGCCAGTTGACCGGCCTTTCGGTCGATCTGGCCCGCGCGGCCTGCGATAGACTGAACCTGGCCTGCACGATCCAGGCACGGCGTTTCGATACGTTGCTCGACTCCCTTGCCGAAAAGCGCGGTGATGTCCTGGCGGCCGCCATTCCCGTGACAGAACGCCTGCGGCAGCGCTTTGCCGCCAGCGCCGTCTACCATCGCACACCGGCTCGCTTCGTCGCGGCGCAGGACGCGGTCGTCGCTGAACTGACACCTGCGGGAATGCGTGCAAAACGCACAGCCGTGGTCGGTGGCAGTGCGCATGAGGCGTTTTTGAAACGCTACATGCCGGATCTGATCGTAAGTCCGGTAGCTGACATACGGGTCGCTTTGAGGGCCCTGCGGGATCGCGAGGCCGATTACGTCTTTGGCGATGGGTCGGCGCTGGCCATCTGGCTTGCCAGCCGGGCAGGCAATGGCTTCGGCTTCACCGGCCAGCCCTATCTCGACGCCGGCTATTTTGGCGAGGGTCTGAGTTTTCTGGTTCGCAGCGAGGACGTGGTACTGCGGCAGGCGCTCGACTGGGCGCTTCAAAGTCTCTGGGACGATGGCACATATGCAAGGCTCTATCTGCGCTACTTTCCGATCAGCCTTTACTAAAGGGCAGCGTTGACGCATGGCCGCATTTCCGCGAAAGCCATGACGCGGCGGCAGGTGACGCTCGCGATTGCCATGCCGGTTCTCCCAAAGCAGCGGCGCGGTTCCTCAGGAAAAGTCCAGAATGTCCGATTTCGATCCTGATCTTGTCGAAGCCGCTCAGGTTTCCGCGGCCTGGCCATTCGAGGAAGCGCGCAAACTCGTGCAGCGGCTGGCTAGATCGGGCAAGAAAGACGCGCTGTTCGAAACCGGTTATGGGCCCTCTGGCTTGCCGCATATCGGTACCTTCGGCGAGGTTGCGCGCACGACGATGGTGCGGCACGCCTTTCGTGTCTTGACGCAAGACCGGATTCCAACGCGCCTGATCGCCTTTTCCGATGATATGGACGGGCTGCGCAAGGTTCCCGACAACGTGCCCAACAAGGCGATGCTGGCGGGGCATCTCGGCAAGGCGCTGACGGAGGTCCCGGACCCCTTCGGAACCCACGAAAGTTTCGGCGCCCATAACAATGCCCGCCTTCGCGAATTCCTCGACAGGTTCGGGTTCGACTACGATTTTCGGTCTTCGACGGAATCCTACCGATCCGGCATCTTCGACGGGACTCTAAGGCTGGTTCTCGATCGCTACGACGCCGTGATGAGCATCATGCTGCCGACCTTGCGCGAGGAGCGGGCACAGTCCTACTCGCCCTTCCTGCCGGTCCATCCCCGGACGCGTGTCGTGATGCAGGTGCCGCTCGACGAGGTTCGGCCGGCGGAAGGAGTCATCATCTGGCGCGATCCCGCGACCGGCGAGCGCTTCGAGACGCCGGTGACGGGTGGCCATGTGAAACTGCAATGGAAGCCGGACTGGGCCATGCGCTGGGTCGCGCTGGGCGTCGATTACGAAATGGCTGGCAAGGATCTGATCGACTCGATCAAGGTTTCGTCAGCGATCACGCGGGCGCTGGGCGCGGTGCCGCCGGACGGTTTCAATTATGAATTGTTCCTGGACGAGCAGGGCCAGAAGATTTCAAAGTCGAAAGGCAACGGCCTGACGATCGATGAATGGCTTTCCTATGGGCCGCCAGAAAGCCTGTCGCTATTCATGTATTCCAAGCCGCGTGAGGCCAAGCGTCTGCACTTCGACGTCATTCCGCGCGCGGTTGATGACTATTTGCAGTTTCTTGGAAGCTATGATCGGCAGGATGCCAAAGGCAGGCTTGGCAATCCCGTTTATCACATCCATGCCGGGCAGCCGCCCGCACCGGAAACCGTGGCGAGCGGTGGCGGCAATGCGGCCCGCACGCAAATCACTTTCGGGCTCCTGCTCAATCTCGTGGCTGTCGCCAACACCGAGGACAGGCGGGTGCTTTGGGGTTTCCTGCAACAATATGCGCCGGCGGTTTCCGCGGACACGTATCCGCGCCTCGATGCCTTGCTTGGCTATGCGATTCGCTACTTCCAGGATTTCGTGAAGCCAGCCAAGATCTATCGCGCTCCAACGGCGGATGAACGCATCGCGCTGACGGACCTCGGACGGGAATTAAGGAGGTTGGCTGCCGATAAAACAACCGATCCATCGCTGATTCAGGATGCCGTGTACGATGTCGGCCGACGCGATCCCTACAAGACCGTCCAGAAGGATGGTTCGACCGGCGTGGCGCTGACTTGGTTCAACACACTCTACCAAATTCTTCTCGGCGAGGAGAAGGGGCCGCGCTTTGGCTCGTTCGCGGCGATCTACGGCCTCGAGAATACGGCTGTGCTGATCGACAAAGCCTTATCGGGCGCACTGATCGCCGAGCACGAGGCCTTCCTAGCGAAGCGCGCCGCGTCTTGATTCCTACTGGCTTGCCCAGATGACACGAGCCATGAAGGCGACGTCGCCCCGTGGCAGTACCCGGTCGACGTGATCGGGATTGAGCGATGTCAATTCGATCACGTTCGCGGTCTGGCGCTTGAGTTGCTTGGCCAGCACCTCGCCGTCACTGGTCTTGACCACCACCCGGTCGCCCCGACGCACGGTGGCACTCGGCGAAACGATGATCACATCGCCGTCGCGGTAGAGCGGCATCATCGAATCGCCCTGGATTTCGAGGGCATAAGCCTTTTCGTCGGCAACGCCTGGAAACGCGACTTCATCCCAGCCCGTGCCGGCCGGAAAGCCGCCATCGTCGAAAAACCCGCCGGACCCTGCCTGCGCGAAGCCGATCAGCGGAATTTTGCGGGTGACGCCATTCCCACGCCCGAGAACGAAGCCCATGAATTCCTCGATACTGGCACCTGTGGCGGTCAGGATCTTCGCAAGCGACTCCGTCGACGGCCAGCGTTCGCGTCCGTCGGGTCCAATCCGTTTCGAGCGATTGAAGGTCGTTGCGTCCAGGCCGGCTTTCTTCGCCAGTCCCGATGCCGAAAGATCGTAGCGTTCGGCCAGCGCGTCGATCGCGCCCCAGATCTGATCATGCGATAGCATGGGATATCCCGGTCGAAAAATTGTTTCCTGCAATTTAGGACATATCGCCTATTTGATAGGACTTCAATCTGAAAAGACGTGGCAATCGCCTGATTGCTGAAAATAACGCTCTTTTCGACATGTCTCGACGGCGTGCGTGCGGGGCCGAACTCCGCTAATCAAAGGCGGGGTGCCGATGAGGAGGGCGCCATGGTCCGGGGGATGGAAGTCGTGCCGCTGATTTACAAGATCTGCCCTGAATCTTTGTGGCGCGAGGCCGAGGAAAACGGCGTCTTTGCTGGCGCGCCGATCGATCGCGATGATGGCTTCATTCATTTTTCCACCGGTGCCCAGGCCCGCGAAACCGCTGCCAAGCATTTTCGGGGTCAATCCGATCTGCTCTTGATCGCGGTCGACGAGGCGCGTCTTGGCGGTGCCTTGCGCTATGAGGTTTCACGCGGCGGCGCCCTGTTCCCGCATCTGTTCGCATCTCTCGAGGTGCGCGCCGTGCGCTGGATTCAGCAATTGCCGATGGAGATCGGGGGCGGCCACTGCTTCCCGGACGATGTGCGATGAGCCTGCCGCTGTTTCGCCTGTTTCGTCCCCTCATGCATGCGATTGATGCGGAGATGGCTCATGGTTTGACTGTTAGGGCCCTTGGCCTTGCTCCCGCGCTGCCGCAACCTGTCGTTGATCCATGCCTTGCCACATCGCTGTTCGGGCTCGATTTTCCGAATCCGGTCGGCTTGGCGGCGGGCTTCGACAAGAATGCCGAGGCGTTTGCCGGCGCGCTCGGGCTCGGGTTCGGCTTTGTCGAGATCGGAGGCGTCACGCCCCTGCCACAACCCGGCAACCCGCGGCCGCGTGTTTTCCGGCTGCCCGAGGATCGGGCGGTGATCAATCGATACGGCCTCAACAGCGAAGGTATGGAGGCCGTCGCCCGTCGCCTAAGCCGTCGTCGCCGGGAGGACGGTATCGTCGGCGTCAATCTGGGTGCCAACAAGGAAGCGACGGATCGGGCAGGAGATTATGCGACCCTTGCCCGGCGACTGGCGCCACTAGCCGACTTCCTGACCATTAATGTCTCCTCGCCCAATACACCCGGTTTGCGGGACTTGCAGGCCGAGGCGTTGCTCGACGATCTCGTGGCACGCACGCTTGATGCCCGTGACGATGCCTGCGCTGCCGGCATCCGCACGCCTGTTCTGATCAAGATCGCACCTGATATCGGATTGCCGGAACTCGATGGCATGATCGATGTCGCACGCCGGCGCGGAATCGATGGCATGATTGTTTCCAACACAACGGTGGCGCGGTCGATTGCCTTGAAATCTCCGCTGAAAGCGCAGATCGGGGGACTTTCGGGTCGACCCTTGTTCGAGCTGTCGACAAGGTTGCTAGCGCAGGCCCGGCTGCGGCTCGAGGGCGCGATACCCTTGATTGGCGTCGGCGGAATCGACGGAGCTGAAACCGCATGGACCAAAATCAACGCCGGTGCCGATCTCATTCAGTTCTATACGGCGATGATCTATGAGGGCCCAGGTCTGGCTCGTGACATCGCCCAAGGCCTGGCGGCGAAAGTCAGGGCTGCCGGATTTACCACCATCCGACAGGCCGTTGGACGAGAGGCCTCCGGGTTGGCGACAGTTGCATCGTCCGAGACCTGACGGTTGTCACCGACTGCGCTGTGTCAGCCTCAGCAGCAGCCAGACCGGAACGACGACGATGGCTCCCGCGATCAGCCAACCGCCGACATCGCGTATCGCGTCGAAGCCCAGATCGGTGATCGAGCGCACGAAACGTATCAACGCATCGAACAATCCGCGCGGCGAAAGGCCGAGAAAGGCCATGCCGGCGCCAACCAGCAGCGAGATGAACAGCAGTCGAATGATGACAGCGCCGGGTGACCCTCCCAGGAATCGTTCAAGGTTGCCATTTGCCAAGGTTTTGATCTCCTGCTTCGGTGATTAGCCAGCACCTTGGCCCGAAAGGCCGTATAATCTAAAGCTGGTCGGGCGACGCCTTGTTCGCGATCTGCCGGGGCTTTCTGGCAAGTCTGACTGGCGAAGTCCACCTTTCTACGCGATGTCCATCATTCCGATTGCTCACGAGAGCCAGATGCAACCCTCACTCAGTCCTTTTGATCCCGCTGCCGTCGATGGGGAGACGC
>JAESGE010000288.1_pt1 | contig 12247 bp, 11 predicted proteins | sample 9269601 | NCBI WGS metagenome assembly JAESGE01 (sample SAMN14515569, study PRJNA621662) | algae metagenome | isolation source: Tolypothrix brevis GSE-NOS-MK-07-07A and co-occurring heterotrophs from wet... | place: USA: Grand Staircase Escalante National Monument, Utah | collected 2006-04-16
GAAACCGCCATGGGGCTGCTACAGACGCATGGCTATAATGGGTTCAGTTTTCATGATCTCGCGGCGGCTCAAGGCATCAAGACCGCGAGCATCCACTACCATTTCCCGACAAAGGGCGATCTGGCCATCAGTCTTGCCCAGGCCTACCGAACCAACTTCATGACCACCCTTGGCGAGCCTTGCATCCGCAACGCGGCGGAGCAGATTGACCGCTATGTCGGCTTGTTCCGCACCACCCTGCAGAAGGGCCAATTCTGCCTCTGCGGCATGATGGCGGCGGAGGTTTCGGAATTACCGTCCAAGGCCAAGGTGGAGGTGGTCCGGTTTTTCGACGACAACCGGGAATGGCTGGCGGCCGTGCTGGAGCAAGCGGGACACGACAAAGCGCGGGCCCGCAATCTGGCTGTTTTGACAGTCGCGTCCCTGGAAGGCGCGCTGCTGATGGCCCGCGCCGGGGAGGCATTGGCTTCCTTTGACATCGTAGCCGATACGATACGGGCCGTTTTGTTGCCAACCCCCGTCCCGTTGGCCCGGGCATGAACCACGCCTTCGGCGATTGCGACAAACTGCGCGACGCTTGCCGAAAGTACCGCGAAGTCTCCTACGGATCGCGATTCTTCAAGGCGTTAGCCAGGGGTGATGGGGCGAGAGCAAGCCGCTCAGCAGTAGGGCCGGTATGCCCGCGATCGCAGCGAGCAAGACAGCCTTCGAGCCACCGCGCCATCCCCATTCCACGCGATCCGCGCCCACCCTCCAAGACCGGCGCCCAGGGTTGTCGCCGCACGCACCCCATGTTGATGCCAGCCTCCTCACGCGACGGCCTGACGAGCCTCGCCAGGCCGTGGGGTGTGATCAGCGGCAGCGCCATGCGTCGCCATCCATTGTGGGTCGGCCATGGCGAAACGGTGGGCGGCGAGCGTCTGGCCCCATTCACGATCGAGACGCTGGAAGTCGTAGCCTGGCATCATCGGCGTGCGCATGAAATCCATCCAGGCCCGCGCCACGCTGGAAAAGCTCCGCTGCGCCTCCGGCAAGGCCGCATAGCGCTTGGCGATCGTGGCAAAATCCTCCGATGGACGACCCGTCAGCCGCTCGACGGTGTCGGTCGGCGCTCCGCGCTCGAAGGCGCCTTGGCGGTGGTCGATCACATAATGTCGAAAGCCGCCAAGCTCGAAAGCGGAAACGCCCTGCATGCGAGCCGCCTTGAGAAAGAGCCACATCGGCATCTCGAGACGCCGGACGCCGCGGCCCAGCACGCCGCCGATGACACGCGCCATGTCGGCGGTGGATAACAGCGCCGGCCCGGTCGGACGATAGCTCCGCCCGGCATGCGCGGCCGGATCGGAAAGCGCCGCCACCACCACGCGGGCGATGTCCTCGGTCGAGGGTGGGGCGTTGCGGCTATCCCCGGTGAACGAGGGCAGCACGCCGAGTTGCGTCGCAAAGCCGATCAGCCGGAGATAGTTGTCGGCGAAGAATCCGGGATTGATCGCGGTATAGGCGATCCGCGGCGCCAGGCTCTCGAACAGCCGGTCCGTGGCGTAAGTGTTGCGGGTGGCGAGCGAGGGATGGGCGGGCGAGGCCAGCCACTGGCTGAGGCCGACGATCTGCTCGAGCCGCGCCGCCTGCGCCGCCTCGGCGAAATTCCGGGCCAGGGCGAGGGCGTCCGGATCGAAGGGCGCGCACCAGTAGGCTCTCTGCACGCCTGAAACGGCAGCTCCCAGCGCGCGTGGATCATTGAGATCGGCGATAGCGACCTCCATGCCCATGGCCGCGAGGCGACGGACGCGCCCGTCATCCCGCCGCACGAGGACGCGAACCGGCAGGCCGAGCCGCGCCAGTTCCGTCGCCACGGCACGGCCGGTCTTGCCGGTGGCGCCGACAACCAGGGTTTTTGCAAGGATCATGGCAGCGCTCCTTCACGGCTTGCTGATGAGAGGTTTAGATGTCGATTATAATCTTTCTTGATTAAATGACGTACATCCGCTAAGCAGTCAAGGGAGATTTCCAGCCCGGAGCCACGATGCGCAAGAACAAGTCCGACACCGCCGAAAGCCGCCGGCAGATCCTCCAACAGGCCGCGCGCCTGTTCCGGGAACGCGGACCCGAGCGGGTTTCCGTCGCCGACGTGATGGAGGCTGCCGGCATGACCCATGGCGGCTTCTACAAGCATTTCGAGTCCAAGGAGGCCCTGTTCGCCGCGACGCTGGCGGCGGCGTTTTCGGAAAGGCTCGATCATCTCGACGCGCTGACAACGCCGGACAAGGCTGAGGGGCTGCGTGGCTATCTCGATCATTACCTGACGCTCGGACATGTCGAGAACCCTGCCATAGGCTGCCCGATCGCCGGCCTCACGGCCGATGCGGTACGTGCCTCGCCGGAATCGCGGGCGGCCTTGTCCGAGGGCGCCACGACCATGCTCGACCGGTTCGCTGTGGCGGCGGGCAGTGATGAGGCGGCGATCGAGGCGCTGACTTCAGCCATCGGCGCCGTCGTGCTCGCCCGCGCGGTTCAGGACGAGGCCTTGCGGCGCCAGATCCTCAAGGTGGCCGCGGGCATGGGCCGGGCCGTGCGCGAACCGCCACGATGATCGCCGGCGCTGTCATCGGCGCGGTGGGCATTGACGTCGCCGGCCATGCAGCTGCGGCCGTCGCTCTGGGTGGCGCGCTGCTCGCCATGATGCGGCTGCGATCACCGTTCTCCAGCCTCGCCGAAGCCGAGCGCAAGATGGTTGAATGAAATGTGAAGCCCGCGGATGTCGGAGCAAGGCTGTGTGGGGGGCACGCGGCAGGATTGGAACGCGTCGCGGGGCGGGCGGAGCCCATCCTTCCGACTTTGGGCTGGCATGTTGGATACAAGCTGTCTATCCAAGCCTCGATTGATCCAAGCCTTGATCAATGCAAGCCTTGATCAATGCAAGCCTTGATCAATGAAAGCCTCGATCGGCCCAAGCTCAGTTCATGCCTCGATCGATCCGAGGCCCCATTCAGGCCCCGAGGCCGCGGACATTTGTCCGGCTCGCACCCTGGGAGAGTTTCATGCGCATCGTCATGGTCGGGTCCGGTTATGTCGGCCTGGTATCGGGAGCCTGCCTCGCGGATTTTGGCCATACGGTCATCTGCGTCGATAAGGACGCGTCGAAGATCGCCATGCTCGAGGCCGGTAAAATCCCGATCTTCGAGCCGGGCCTCGGCGAGCTCGTCGCCAAGGATGTGCGCGAGGGCCGTCTGACATTCACGACCGATCTGCCGGCGGCAGTCGGCGGCGCCGACGCGGTGTTCATCGCCGTGGGAACGCCCTCGCGTCGCGGCGATGGCTATGCCGACCTGAGCTACGTCTACGAGGCGGCACGGGAAATCGCCCGGTCCCTGACGGGCTACACGGTCATCGTCACCAAATCGACGGTTCCCGTCGGCACCGGCGACGAGGTCGAGCGCATCATCGCCGAAACCCGGCCGGGCTTCGCGTTTTCGGTTGTTTCGAACCCGGAATTCCTGCGCGAGGGCGCCGCGATCGCCGATTTCAAGCGGCCGGACCGTATCGTGGTCGGCGCCAACGAGCAGCGCGCCCGCGACGTGATGGCGGCGATTTACCGGCCGCTCTACCTCAATCATTCTCCCCTGATGTTCACGGACCGGCGAACCTCCGAACTGACGAAATACGCCGCGAACGCCTTTCTGGCGACGAAGATCACCTTCATCAACGAGATCGCCGATCTGTGCGAGGCAGTCGGCGCCAATGTCCAGGAGGTGGCGCGCGGCATCGGCCTCGACAATCGGATCGGCTCGAAATTCCTGCATGCGGGCCCTGGATACGGCGGATCGTGTTTCCCCAAGGACACGCTGGCCCTGATCAAGACCGCGCAAGACCATGCCGTCGGGCTGAGCATCGTCGAGGCGGTGGCTGGCGCCAATGACAAGCGCAAGCGCTCGATGGCGCGGCGCGTCATCGCGGCATGCGGCGGATCGGTACGCGGCAAGACCATCGGCATCCTCGGTCTGACCTTCAAGCCGAACACCGATGACATGCGCGATGCTCCCTCCATCGACATCATCCGCGTGCTTCAGGACAACGGCGCCCTGATCAGGGCGTATGATCCCGAGGGCATCGAGCAGGCGCGGCCGCTCATGCAGAACGTCACGTTCTGCACCGATCCCTATACCTGTCTCGACGGCGCGGATGCGATGTGCCTCGTCACCGAATGGGATGTCTTCCGCGCACTCGATTTCGTCCGGGTCAAGGCGCTGCTGCGCAGCCCCGTCGTGGTCGATCTGCGCAATGTCTACCCCGCCGACGAGATGACGCGCCTCGGTTTCACCTATGCGAGCGTCGGCCGCCCCTCGGCCAATGTCGGCGCCATTCGTCCCGTCATGTACCAAGAGGGAAAAACCGGCGGGATCGCCGTCGCGTCATGACTATCCTCGTCACGGGCGCCGCCGGCTTCATCGGTTTTCATCTCGCGCGCAGCCTTCTGGAGCGGGGCGAGACGGTTGTCGGGCTGGATGGCATGACCGACTATTACGACGTCCTGCTGAAGCAGCGGCGGCTGTCCCTGCTCGCGGCGTTCCCCGCCTTCACCTTCGTGGAGGCCCGGCTCGAGGATGATGACGCGATCCGGCAGGTATTCGAGAGCCACCGGCCGGAGGTGGTTTACCATCTCGCCGCGCAGGCCGGCGTCCGCCATTCGATCGAGCAGCCGCGCTCCTATATCGCGGCCAATATCGTCGGGACGTTCAATCTCCTGGAAGCCTGTCGGCACCATCCTGTGCGCCACCTGATGCTGGCCTCCACCAGTTCCGCCTACGGCGCGAATGTGAAGTATCCCTTCGAGGAAACCGATCCGGCCATTCATCCGATCACGCTCTACGCCGCCACCAAGGCGTCGACGGAGCTGATGGCGCATTGCTATTCCCACCTGTTCGGGACGCCCGTCACCGCCTTCCGCTTCTTCACGGTCTACGGGCCCTGGGGCCGGCCGGACATGTCGTATTTCAAGTTCACCCGAAATATCCTCGATGGCAAGCCGATCGAGGTCTTCAACCATGGCGACTGCTGGCGCGATTTCACCTTCATCGACGATCTCGTCGCCTCCATCCTGCTGCTTTCGGATGTTGTCCCGCCGGCGGCCGGCCCGGCGCGCGCGACCTCTCCGGTCATCGCAGGCGATACCCTGAGCCCGGTCGCGCCCTACCGCCTGGTCAATATCGGCGGCGGGCGGCCGATCAGCCTGACCGACTTCATCGATGAGATCGAGAAAGCGTTGGGCGTGCGCGCGATCCGCGAACTCAAGCCCCTGCCCTCCGGCGACGTGGTGCGGACCTTCGCCAGCGCCGAATTGCTGGTCGCGCTCACCGGACAGAAGCCGTCGACTCCGCTGTCGACCGGCATCCCTCGCTTCGTCGACTGGTATCGGAGCCACCAGAACTAGGATGCGGCCGGCCGCATTCCGTTTCGGCCGGCTTTCGCGTCATCGCCGCCGCGATACCATTGCGCCAGCCCCGACGAATGCGTCAGATGAGCCGCAGCGGGAAACCGAACCATGACCTCCTTCGTCTTCAACACCACGCCACGAATCGTCTTCGAGGACGGCGCGGCCGCCCGGCTCGGCGACATTGTCGGCGCGAGCCTGGGCGCGCGGGTGCTGTTCGTCACCGATCCGGGGCTCCTGCGTCTCGGCCTCGCGGATCGCACCCTCGAATCCCTGCGCGCGGGGGGCACCGCCGTCACGGTTTTTGCCGATGTCGAGGCCGATCCATCCCGCGCTACGCTTCTGGCGGCGGTCGCGGCGGGCGTCGCCGCGCGGGCGACGGGTGTCGTCGGCTTCGGCGGCGGCTCCTCGCTCGATGTCGCCAAGCTGGCGGCGCTACTGCTGGGGTCGGACGAAGACCTCGACGAGGCCTGGGGCGTGGGCGCCGCCAAGGGTCCCCGCCTGCCGCTGGTGCTCGTTCCGACCACGGCGGGAACCGGCTCGGAGGTCACGCCGGTTTCGATCATCACCGTCGGCGCCGAGGAAAAGCGCGGGGTTTCGTCGCCGCTCATTCTCCCCGACATCGCCGTCCTCGATCCGCGTTTGACGCTCCAGCTGCCGGCCGCGATCACGGCGGCCACCGGCGTCGATGCCATGGTCCATGCGATCGAGGCCTTCGCCTCCCGCAACCCGAACAACAACCCGCTGTCGCGGATGCTTGCCCGCGAGGCGTTGCGGCTGCTCGGCGCCCATATCGAGACGGCGGTGTTCGATGGCGGCGATGTGCGGGCGCGCGGGGCCATGCTGCTCGGCTCCATGCTGGCGGGCCAGGCCTTCGCCAATGCGCCAGTGGCGGCCGTCCACGCCCTCGCCTACCCGGTTGGCGGCACGTTCCATGTGCCCCATGGCGTCTCGAACGCGCTCGTGCTGCCGCATGTCCTGCGCTTCAACGCGGTGGTGGCAGCCGCAACCTATGCCGAGATCGCCGGCGATGCCTTTCCCGGCCTTGCCCGGATCGCCGAACCCGAGGCGCGCTGCGCCGCCTTCATCGATGCGCTGGCTGACCTCTCCCGGCGTCTGGGGGTGCCGACACGGCTGCGCGATGTCGGGATCGGCGAGGCCGCCCTGCCCAAGCTCGCCACCGACGCGATGAAGCAGCAGCGCCTGCTTGTGAACAATCCCCGCTCCGTGTCGGAGGCCGACGCGCTTGCGATCTACCGGGCCGCCTGGTGATGACGAGCCGGCCGCCGCCCCGGCAGCGTTCGCACTATCGCGCCTTCCGGACGATCACGACCCGCTGGATGGATAATGACGTCTACGGCCACATGAACAACGTCGTGCATTACGCGCTGTTCGACACGGCCGTGAATGGCTGGCTGATCGACAACGCTGTCCTGGATCCTGGCACAGGCCGGCAGATTGGCCTGGTGGTCGAAACCGGCTGCCGCTACTTCGGCGAACTGGCCTTCCCGGATACGGTCAGCGCCGGCCTTTGCGTGACGACGCTTGGCGTTTCGTCCGTCCGCTATGAGATCGGCCTGTTTCGCGGCGAGGCGCCGGTGGCGGCGGCGGAAGGCTTCTTCGTCCATGTTTATGTCGACCGCGATACCCGCAGGCCCCGACCGCTGGACCCGGCCTTGCGCGCGGCGCTGGAAACGATACGGAGCCGTGACTAGGAGCGTGTTCAGGCGCCGCCGACCATGGCCTGCGAAATCGCGGCGAAATGGCAGCCCGCTGCCGTGACCACGAAGGCATGCCAGATCGCGTTCTGGAACTTGAGGTTCTTCCACAGATAGAAGATGACGCCGGTGGCGTAGAGCGCGCCGCCGATGCCGAGCAACCACATGGTCAAGGGCGGCAGCGAGGCGCTCATCGGACCGAGGGCCCCAAGCGCGACGCCGCCAAGCGCCAGATAGACGATCACGGACAACCCGTCGAACCGGCCCGGCAGGGCGATCTTCAGCACCATGCCGGCGATTGCCCCGCCCCAGACGATGGAGGCGAGCAGCCAGGCCGAGAAGCTGTCGTCGAGTTGCGTCACCAGGGGCGTGTAGGTGCCGGCGATCATCAGATAGATCGACGAGTGATCGAAACGCCGCAGCAGCCATTTCAGATCCGAGGCCGGCACCAGATTGTACGCGGCCGAGAAGCCGAGCATGGCGATAAGACCGATGCCGTAGATGATCGTCGCCGTCAGTTCGATGCCGCTGCGCTTCAGGATCACCAGCATCACCAGCACCGCGAGGCCGATGATCGCGGCCAGCAGCGCCACCGCGTGAATCAGGCCGTCGACGAACAATTCTCCGTGACTGTAGGGCCGTCGCAGGAGCCGGGCATGGTCGACGGGCAAGGACATCGATCTCGTTCCGATGAAAGCGCGCCAGACCTGAGCAAAGCGCCGAACCATGATGTTGCCCGCGACTATACGCGATGGCACGCTCTCGTCGACGGGAATGTTGGCGGGAAGATAGTGCGATTCAGGCGCAGGTAAGGCGTTCCCGTCCGGACGCATGGTTGCGGAGACGCAGTCCCCTCCCGTAGAAGCAGAGACGGGCGGCGGCGCGACCTGTTTTGAGTCGCTGGCGTCTTGCGGATTGTCGAAGTCGTGCATCGGTTGTACGGGCGCGCTCGGCACGGGGAGGCTTGGGTCGATGCAGTCAGTTCTGGGAGGACCGCGCGTCTTGCTGCGCCGACTCCGCGGCGTGATGGCCGAGCAGATCAGCGCCCAGGAACGCCTCGACAAGATCGTCATCCTGATCGCCAACAACATGGTGGCGGAGGTTTGCTCTGTCTATGTCCTGCGTCAGGACGGCGCGCTCGAACTTTATTCCACCGAGGGCCTGAATCGCGAGGCGGTGCACCTCACGACGATGAAATCCGGCGAGGGGCTTGTTGGCCTGATCGCGCGCGAGGCCGAGCCCCTGGCCCTTTCGGACGCCCAGAGCCACCCCGCCTTCTCGTTCCGCCCCGAGACCGGGGAGGAGATTTACCGCTCCTTCCTCGGCGTGCCGATCCTGCGCTCGGGCGCCGTCCTTGGCGTTCTCGTCGTCCAGAACCGCGCCTCGCGGGTCTATCCGGAGGAGGAGGTCGAGGCCCTCCAGACCACGGCGATGGTCATCGCCGAGATGATCGCCGCCGGCGGCCTGCAATCGCTCGCCGAACCGGGTGCCGCCATCGGCCTCGATCGGCCGATCACGGCCAGCGGTTCGCGCCTCGCCGATGGCGTCGGCCTCGGCTACGTGGTTCTGCACGAGCCGCGCCTGGCGATCACCAGCCTGATCGCCGAGAACCCGGCCGACGAGGTCGAGCGGCTCCAGGCGGCGATCGACCGGATGCGCTCCTCGATCGACGAGTTGATCGGGCGCGGCGACGTCGCTCATAATGGCGAACATCGGGACGTTCTCGAGACGTTTCGGATGTTCGCCCATGACAAGGGCTGGTTTCGCCGCATGCGCGACGTCGTGCTGACCGGCCTCACCGCCGAGGCGGCGGTGGAGCGCGTCCAGTCCGACACCCGCGCCAAGATGCTGCGCCAGACCGATCCCTACCTGCGCGAGCGCCTGCACGATCTCGACGATCTCGCCAACCGGCTGATGCGGACCCTTGCCGGGGCCACCATGGGGGTTGCCCGCGACCAGCTGCCGGAAAACGCGATCATCGTCGCCCGCGCCATGGGACCGGCGGCTCTGCTCGACTACGACCGCTCGCGCCTGCGCGGCCTCGTGCTGGAAGAAGGCGGACCGACAAGCCACATCGCCATCGTCGCCAGGGCGTTGGGTATTCCGGCCGTCGGCGAGGTCGCCAACGTCACCGCCCTGGTTCAGCCGGGCGACGCGATCATCGTCGATGGGTCTGCCGGCGAGGTGCAGATCCGGCCGCAGGCTGACGTCGAGAAGGCCTACAAGGAAAAGGCCAGGCTGCGCGCCCGCCGGCTCGACCAGTACCGCAAGCTGAGGGACGTGCCCTGCCGCACCAGGGACGGCACCGACATCAGCCTCAATCTCAATGCCGGGCTGCTCGTTGATCTCCCCCAGCTGCATGAGACCGGCGCGTCGGGTGTCGGCCTGTTCCGCACCGAATTGCAGTTCATGGTCGCCGCCCGCATGCCCTCGTCCATCGAGCAGCAGGCCCTGTACCGGGCGGTGCTCGATGCGGCCGACGGCAAGCCGGTGACGTTCCGCACCCTCGACATCGGCGGCGACAAGGTGCTGCCCTACATGCAGCGCGTGGAGGAGGAGAACCCGGCGCTCGGCTGGCGCGCGATCCGGATCGGCCTCGACCGCCCGGCCCTTCTGCGCGCGCAGGTCCGGGCCCTGCTCAAGGCGGCGTCGGGCCGCGGGCTCAAGGTCATGCTGCCGATGATCGCCACTGTCGACGAGTTCATGCGGGCGCGCGCCATCATCAACCGCGAGGTCGCGCTACTCGCCCGGCACGGTCATTCCGGCCCGGCGAACCTCGAGGTCGGGGTGATGATCGAAGTGCCGTCGCTGCTGTTCGAACTGACGGAGATCGCCCGCGAGGCAGATTTTCTCTCGGTTGGCACCAATGACCTGATGCAGTTCCTCTATGCCGCCGATCGCGAGAACCGCCGCGTTTCCGAGCGCTTCGACTGTCTGTCGGCCCCGGCCCTGCGCGCCCTGCGCACCATTGTCGCGGCGGCCGACAGCGCCGGTTGCCCCATCACCGTCTGCGGCGAGATCGCGGGGCGGCCCCTGGAAACCATGGCGCTGATCGGCCTTGGCTTCCGCTCCTTCTCGATGTCCCCCGCCTCGCTTGGACCGGTGAAGGCGATGGTGCTGGCGCTCAACGCGACCAAGGTAGGCGCCCGGATCGAGCGCATGCTGGCCGACACGGTGAACCGAGCGAGCCTGCGCCCGTTGCTGCAATCGCTCGCCTCGGAGCTGAAGGTCCCGGTCTAGCGGGCCCTGGCCCGCCTCGTCTTCCTCCCGCGTGATGCCGCCATTCAGAGACCTCGATTCCATGCTGCCACTTCATGACCGCTTCCAGGCCATTCTCGCGCGCCATGCGACCGTGCTCGACGCGCTGAACCAGGCGCCCGATTCGGGCACCATGGTCGCGCTCTCCCGGGAGTTGTCGGACCTCGAACCGGTCGTCGAGGCAATCCGGCGCCGCGATGCCGCCGCGACGACCCTCGACGAACTCGGGACTCTGCTGGCCGAAGCCGGCGACGATGCCGAGATGCGGGCGCTGGCCCAGACCGAGCGTGGCGTCGCGCAGCAGGCTTTCGCGGAAGCCGAACGCGCCATCGTGTTCGCGCTCTTGCCCCGCGATTCGGCCGATGAGCGCGGCGTCATCATCGAGATCCGCGCCGGCACCGGCGGCGACGAGGCGGCGTTGTTCGCCGGCGACCTGTTGCGGATGTATCAGCGCCACGCCGACCTGAAGGGCTGGAAAGTCGATGTGCTGTCGGAAAGCGAAGGCACGATGGGGGGCTACAAGGAGGTCATCGCCGAGATTTCCGGGCGTGGCGTCTTTGCACGGCTGAAATTCGAATCCGGCGTGCACCGGGTCCAGCGCGTGCCGCAGACGGAGGCCTCCGGCCGCATTCATACCTCGGCCGCGACCGTCGCCGTGCTGCCGCTCGCCGAAGAGGTCGATGTCACGATCAACGATTCGGACTTGCGGATCGAGACGATGCGGGCGCAGGGCTCCGGCGGCCAGCACGTCAACAAGACCGAATCCGCCGTCCGGGTCACGCATATCCCCAGCGGCATCGCGGTGCTGGTGCAGGAGGAGCGCTCGCAGCACAAGAACAAGGCCCGCGCCCTGGCGCATCTGCGCGCGCGCCTGTTTGACATCGCCCGCGCCGAGGCCGATCAGGCGCGCTCCGCCGATCGGCGTTCGCAGGTTGGCTCCGGCGATCGCTCCGAGCGCATACGCACCTACAATTTCCCGCAAGGCCGCGTCAGCGACCACCGCATCAATCTCACGCTCTACAAGCTCGACGAGATGATGCTGGGGCTGGCCCTGGACGAGATCGTCGATGCGCTGACGGCCGCGCGGCAGGCGGAGCTGATGGCGGCGGAAGGCCTGGGCTGAAACCCAAGCCGGCATCGGGCCCACGCCAAACCGGCGGAACCTCCCGCTCGATCCCGCGTTGCTTTTTTGTCGTGCAAGATTTTTGTCACGCAAGTTTTTTGTCACGCAAGATTTTTATCATGCAAGAGGAGACCGCCATGATCAGGACCAAGATTCTCGCCGGGCTTGCCGGCGGATTGGTAAGCTTTTTCATTGTCGGCGAAACGCAAGCGCAATTTTCCGGACCATCGGCACGGATCAACAATGCCTATACCGAGCGTCAGGCCCGCGCCGCCTGCCGGGCCGAGGTTGGTCCGGGTCGAGGTGAAAGCCGCCGCGCCATTGCCAAGAAGACCCAGCTTTGCATCGCCAACAAGATGAACGGCACCAATCGCTGAAGCCTTGACTGCCGACGCTTTCGCTCCGAAACCATCCCGTATCCCCCCTGGCCAATTCTGGCCCTGGGTCGCGCGGGATGATGGAAGTGATGTCGATCGAGGAGGGTTTCACGCGCGCCGAGGCGCTAGCCGCCCTGCGCACTGCATTCCGCGACAAGGGTCTGCCGACGCCTGAACTTGACGCGCGCTTCCTGCTTCGCGGTTGTATCGGGCCGGCCGTGGTCCTTGATCACGCGCAGGCCCTTGCATTGCACGCGGCGGCGGAGCGGCGTCTGGCTGGCGAGCCGGTGGATCGCATTCTGGGCGACGCCGAATTCTGGTCCCTGCGGTTCCTGTTGAACCG
>JAESGE010000289.1_pt1 | contig 12003 bp, 12 predicted proteins | sample 9269601 | NCBI WGS metagenome assembly JAESGE01 (sample SAMN14515569, study PRJNA621662) | algae metagenome | isolation source: Tolypothrix brevis GSE-NOS-MK-07-07A and co-occurring heterotrophs from wet... | place: USA: Grand Staircase Escalante National Monument, Utah | collected 2006-04-16
GGAGACCTATGCGGGCTGGTTCCCAAACCCCAGCAGCGGTGCGGCAGCATTCGATACGGCGCAGGACGGCACCACCACACGCGCAGCACTGGCCATCGAAGGCGCGGACATCACCGCCCTGCCGGGCACAGCGGGCGGCGAGATGGCGTTCAACCCGCTCGGCTTTGCCCACACCCCGATCATGAACGAGTATCTCGTGCCTGAGTTTTATTGATCGCGGCGGAGACCGCACTAAAACTTGTAAGCCAGCCCGATCTGGAATTGGCGCGGCGGGCCAGCGTTGCGCTGCACGAATGCCGCGTCGCCGCCGAACTGGATCTGGTTCGAGGTGGTCGCCGCATTCGCAAAGCCGCTTTGATTATTGGCGTTCAGCAGGTTGAAGACATCGGCGCTCGCTTCGATCTGCCCGCCCAGCACCGGAAGGGCATAGCGCAAGCCCAGATCAACCGTGGCTGACCATGGCAGGCGCGCGCTGTTGCGGCTCTCGCCCGGATAACGATCCGAATTACCGACGAAGTTCTCACCAAAGCTCGCCCCGTCGCCATTAAGGTCCTGCGTGCCGAAAATGCGCGCATCGGGCACCAGATTGACCGGCTGGCCCGATTGGAACAGTCCGGCCAGCGTCACCGTCAGGCCGTCGAGCGGATAGAGATAGCCAACCGCCGAAATGACGTGGCGGCGATCATTGGCTGAGGGGCCAAATTCTGTGCTGAAATCATTGGCATTCGCAGCACGAAAATTGATGTCGTCCGTGTCGTTGCGCAGACGTGACAGGGTGTAGCTGACCCGGAAGGCGTAATCATCGCCTCCGCGCACCTTGATCGCTTGCAGGATCAGCGCGAGATATTCGGCCTCCCCCTCAGTTTCGGAAACGGTGATTTGCCGCGCCCCACCCGGAACCAGTGCCACCGGCCGCGTAGCATCGGCATTGGCTTGACTGCGAACCAGCCCAAGGCTCTGCGCAAGGGCAAACCGCGCGGCATTATCCGGCAGGGCGCGGAGCTGCGCAATATTCGCATCGGTCAGGTTGGCAAGATTGGGCGTGAACGGCGCAGGCGCGTTCAAATCGCGCAGCCGCACCAGATTGTGCGAGCGGCTGTAAAGCGCATCGATGGATAGTGTGAGCGTGTCTGCCGCCTGATACTGGTAGCCCCCGCTTAGCTGCAGGCTCCACGGATTGTCGTAGCCCGTCGGGCTGAGAATCCGCGCCTCACCCAGCGTGGCGCTGTCGCGCAAGGCTTGCACCTCTTGCGGGGTGGGGCAGGCGGCCACTGTGGTGCACGGCGGGGCGACGGTAAGGTTGCCATCGAAGGTGATGCTGCCAAGGTCAGTGCCTGCCGGGATCAGCCCGGCTGTTTGCAACTGCGCAAGCTGGCTTAGGAACCCCGGCGCTGTCGTGTTGCGCTGCAAGGCGTCGGAAATCACCGCATAGGATAGCTTGCCGGTGAAAATCCCCGCGCCGAACCGCACCGAGGACCGCGTATCGGGCTGCCAGTTCAAGGCCAGACGCGGGGCGATGTTGTCGGTATCGCCCGCTCCGCCGCCTTGCTCTGTCAGGTTGTCGTAGTCCCACCGCAAGCCCAGTGTGGCGGTGAAATCGGGTGCGAGATGCCATTCATCTTCAAGATAGAAGGCAATCAGGCTCTGGCTGGTGCCGAAGCTTTGCGGGCGCAGTTCGACGGCGTAATTGGCGACCGCCGGATTGAGCGCCAGCACGTCCTGCGCCGAAAGGGCGAGACTGCGGCCCGAGAGGCTTGCGAGCTGCGCGGCGGTCAGATCGACGGTGAAATTGCCATCGGGATTGCCGCCGCCCAGCAGTGCGAAGTCCGAAAGGATAATGTCCGCGCCCACGCGCAGGGTGTGTGCGCCGAGATCACGTTGCAGCCGGTGGGTGGTCTGCCAGGTCTCTTCAAGATTGTCGAAGACGAAGCCGGGGTTGCCGACCACCGCCGCCACCAGCCCGGATGGATCACGCACCACGACTTGCGGCCCCGGCGCGCCGATCGCCTCGCCATAATCCCAGCGGAAGCGGCTGAACTGCACCGCCCCGTCATAGCTCCATTCATCGCCCGAATAGCTGGCGGTGGCCGCAACCAGCGTCGAAAAGCGATCCTGCCGCGATCCGGCTGAAGGGAAGGTGGCATTGCCCCCGCCCAGCCCGCCGCCGGGCCGGTCGATCGTCACGCGGCCGACATTGGCGCGCAGGCCGAGCGTCCAGTCATCGGTCAGCCGGTGATCGATCCTGAGCGAACCGAGGTGGAACTGGTTGTTGCCGGTGACGGTGTCGACAATCCCAAGCGCAGGGGCATCGACCACCTGCATGTTGGAATCGCGGGTATATTCGTAATTGGCGTAAAAGAAGGTGCGGTCGCGGGCGATCGGGCCGCCGACCGCAAAACCGGTCTGGTAGCGTTCAAAGCTTTCGCCAACGGGGTTGCCCGACAGGTCGCGGCGGGGGAAGGGCGATCGCGAATCGAGCGGCCTGCCGGGGCGAACCAAGGTGTAGACTTCACCGGTAAATTCATTGCTGCCCGACGGGGTGGTATAATTGACGATGCCGTTGGCCGTGCGCCCGTAAGCTGCCGAATAGGAATTGGCGAGGACGGTCACCTCGCGAGTGAAGCCGAGCGGCACAGGAAACTTGATCCCGCCGAGGAAATTCTCGTTATTGTCCAGCCCGTCGATCAGATAATTGGTGTCGAGCCCGTTCGATCCGTTGATCGATATCGAAGGCGCTTCCGGGAAAAACCCGGTCGATGGCACGACATTGGGAAGCCGGATCAAGGCGCCGATCACGTCGCGCCCCTCGACCGGCAAGGCGACCAGCTGATCGCGCGCCAGTGAGGCGGAGATTTCGGCATTGGCGGTGTTCAGCCCGGTGATCGCCCGTGCTGCCGTGACCACGATGCCGGCATCACCCGCCGCGGCGAGTTGCAGGATCACGCTGCGCGCAAAATTGGCGCGCAGCTCAACCGGACGGGCCGCGAGTGCGGCGTAGCGCTCAGTCCCGGGGACCGAGACGAGGTATTCGCCAGCGGTTGTCAGGCCATCGACCCGGGCTGATCCGCGCGCGTCGGTGCGCACAGTTCGGGCAAGGCCAATCGCCGGGTTGGCAATTTCCACCTCGGCATCGGTGACAGGGTTTCCGGCAGCGTCGACCACGATGATCTCGATCCCCGCCTGCTGCGCCAGTGCAGGGGTAGCCCCCGTACCCAGCAGCGACGCCCCAGCCAGCGCAGCCGCACCTGCGCTCGCCCGAAAATGTGTCACGATCATCAATGGTCCAGTTCTGATAAGCGGTGCCCGATAAAGCATCTAGCGCCTGTGCCTGTATGCGGCAATTCGCAGATACCCGGCAGATTTTTACCGCATTGGCGGTGTCCTTGAAGGATGTCCGGGCATCGATAAAAGCGCTTGCGCCCATCGGCAAAGGGAAGTGGCAGAGATTTAGAAAGATCGGCCATCGCAACTGTGCCATGTCCATCGGGTCACCCGGCTGTGAATCGCTAGCGAACAGAAAAAATGAAAATCCTGTAACCAAACCATGGTTGCCCGCGAAACCATTGCTGTGACGCCACTAGGCTCACTCTGATTTTGGGTAAGGAACCTCGTTATGAAGACCACTCTCGGAATTGCTGCTGCCTCGCTCGCTTCGCTGGCTGCGGCCTCGCTGATCGCGACGGCGCCGGTCGCCGCGCAGACCAAGGGCGCCAAGGAAAAGTGCTACGGTGTCTCGCTCAAGGCCAAGAATGATTGTGCAGCCGGGCCGGGCACCAGCTGTGCGGGCACCTCAACCACCGATTACCAGGGCAATGCCTGGAAATATGTTGCTAAGGGCGAATGCGTCAAAATTGGCGGTTCGCTTGCTGCAAAAAAGGGCAATTCCAAGCCCGTCCCCCAGAAGGGTTAAAGCCCTCGGGTCGTCTGGAATGCTGGCCGATCATCTCGCCACAAGCCCACTCCCCCTTCGGGCTGGTGTAGGGCTCAAGCCGCAACATTACCCCCTTGCGCTTGAGCATGTGTCGGCCAGCATTCCTCATTTTCACCGCGCGCCAGCTTGGTTCGAGGTGCATCCCCAGAACTATTTTGGTGCAGGCGGCCCGCCGCACCGCTGGCTTTCCGCCTTTGCTGCTGCGGTGCCGCTGAGTTTTCACTCGGTCGGCTTGTCGCTGGGTAGCGCCGAGGGCGTGAACCTGGATGAATTGGAACAGCTCGCCGCGCTATGTGATCGCTATGCGCCTGCGATGGTCTCCGATCACCTGAGCTGGAGCGGCAGCGCATCCAATCGCTATCCCGATCTTTTGCCGGTGCCTTACACAAAGGCCGCGCTCGATCACTTCGCTGCGCAGGTCGCGCGGGTGCAGGATCGGTTGGGGCGCAGCATGCTGATCGAAAACCCCTCGCGCTATCTGGCCTTTGCCGGGGACAGCATGAGCGAGGCCGATTTTCTGCATGGTCTGTGTGCGCGCAGCGGCTGCGGATTGCTGCTCGACATCAACAATATCGAAGTGTCTGCCACCAATCTCGGGCTTGATCCGGAAAGCATGGTCGATGCAATCAACCCGGCATTGGTGGGCGAGGTGCATCTGGCGGGCCATGCGCGCGAAGAGCATTCGCATGGGCCCTTGCTGATCGATGATCACGGCTCGCCGGTGACGGAAGCGACCTGGCGGCTGTTTGATCGCTTCGTTCAGCGCGCAGGACCGCGCCCGGTGCTGATCGAATGGGACACAGACGTGCCCGACTTCAGCGTGCTGTTGAATGAGGCCGCCAAGGCCGATGCCATCATGCAAGCCGCTGATCCCGCACCCAGTGCAAAGGCGCCCGCGCATGTCATGGCTTGATGGCGGGCAGCAGGCGATGATGGCCGCGATCGATCATGGTCCGGCGCATCTGCCGGATGATCTGTTTCTCGGCCCGGCCGAGCGGGTGCTGGCCGGCATGCTGGTGCATGCAAACACGATTTCCCACGCGCGGCTGGTCGCGCTGGAGGATACGTTTCCGCGCACGCTTGTCCACCTTGGTCATGCCGCCTTCAATCAGCTCGCCCGCACATTTGTTGAGCGGCCCGAGGTGACGTCGCAGGCCTTGGCGATGATCGGCGCTGGCTTTGACGGCTTTCTTGCCGCGCAGGGCCATGCTGACGCCGCTGATCTGGCGCGGTTCGAATGGCTATGGCTTACGGTCTACCACGCTGCCGATGCCGAACCTCTGGAGCTGTCAGGCCTTGCAGGGTTGACGCCAGAGGCTCTGCTGGAAGTGATGGTGGAAGCCCATCCGGCGGCGGATGTTGCCCGGCTGGGGCCATTGGTGCGCGACGCTCTCAAGGATGAGGTGCTGGGCATAGTTGATGCCGAAGCGATCCTTGTTACCCGCCCTGACGTTGATGTACTAGTGTTGCCAGCAACGCACAGGATGGCTGATCTTTTCGCGGTTGCGCAAAATCCCCAGTCCATTGGTAACCTTCTGGGGTCTATGCGCGAACAGGCTGATGACTACGAAGATGCGGTGGCCGCGCAGATGCAGGCGCTGGTCGATCTCATCAATGCCGGCGCCATGGTGCGGGTGTAATCTGAAGGCAGGGGTGACACGGTGAATGTGATTTTTTCTGCCTACGACCGCGGCGTGGCGATGATCAGCGGCAAGCTTGCCGAAAGCCTGATCCTGCTGTTCGTGCGGGTCGCCTTTGCCGGAATTTTCTGGCGATCAGGGCGCACCAAGGTCGAAGAGGGCAGCTGGTTGTCGATCAGCGACACGACCTATTTCCTGTTTCAGGAAGAATATGCGGGCCTGCCACTGCCCGCTGATCTTTCGGTGCCGCTGGCGACCTATGCCGAGCATTTTTTCCCGATCCTGCTGGTGCTGGGACTGTTCACGCGTTTTTCGGCTGCAGCGCTGCTGGTGATGACCTTGGTGATCCAGTTCTTCGTCTATCCGGAAGCGTGGTGGGGCGTGCATGCGATTTGGGCCGCATTGGCACTGGTTTTAATTGCGCGCGGCGGCGGGGCGCTCAGCCTTGACGCGGCTCTGCTGAAAGCGCGCGGGAAATGAGAGCCGATGAGGTCACCCTTGCGCGCCTGATGGCGATGTCACAGCAGGGTGACCGGCAGGCCTATGCCAGCCTGCTGGAGGCGTGCCAGCGTTGGCTGCGCGGTTACTACGCGCGCCGGGTGGCGCCGGTGCAGCTTGATGATCTGGTGCAGGAAACCATGATCGCGCTGCACACCAAGCGGGCTTCGTGGGATTCCACGCGGCCATTCCTGCCCTGGCTCGCGGCGATTGCTCGCTATCGCTGGGTTGACCATCTGCGCAAACTGTATCGCGCCGGGGAATGTGAACTGGACGCTGATGTCGCCGGCCATGACGAAGAGCCTGCCATCGCGGCCCGGATTACACTGGAGCGCCTGTTCTGCGTGCTTCCCGAACCACAAGCCCGCGCCATCGCGCTGGTCAAGATTGAAGGGTTGAGCATTGCCGAGGCATCAGAGGCCACCGGGCAAAGCGAATCTCTTGTCAAAGTCAATATTCACCGGGGCCTGAAGAAGCTGGCCCACATGATCGAGAAAGCCTGAATTATGGTGCGCAATTCCGATATTCTGATCGCGGAGCTGGTCGGGGATCTTCAACCGGTAAGGCCGCTGCGCTTTGCGCATGGGATGGCGCTGACCTTGATTGCGGCGGCTGTCGCGGTTGCGGTGGTGATCAACCTGTTCGGCTTGCGGCCTGATCTTGCGGCGGGCATCTTCAATCCGATCCATTTGATCGCCACCGGCCTGTTCCTCGGTCTGGGCGTGGCTGCGAGTGTGACGGTCGTTGTGATGAGCCGTCCTTGCGTTGGCACGGATCACAGCGGCTGGACCTGGGCGGCGGCGATGGCGGCGTTGCTGCCTGCTGCTGGGCTGATTGTCGGCCTGAGCAACACCGACAACCTGTTTTCGCAAACCAGCATTGCCCACGGGGTGAATTGCTTTGCCATCGGCGGGAGCAGTGCCGTCCTGGTGTTTGCGATGCTGGTGCTGTGGCTGCGCAAGGGCGCGCCGACCGCGCCTGACCGTGCAGGGCTGGTCGCCGGGATTGCTGCGGGCAGCTTCGGCATCTTCGCGTTCGGATTGCATTGCCCGGAAAGCGACATCGTGCACATCGGCGTCTGGCACAGTGCCGTGGTGCTGATGATGGGCGCTGTGGGCCGCGTGATCATGCCGCCGCTGGTGCGCTGGTGAGTCAGCCAAGCCTACAAATCGATCAGTCGCCCCGCCGGCGCTAGGCGGGGCCGAGGAGAGCCGCGCCACGGCGCGCCCACGCGCGCCGCAGGGGCGAGGCCCGAACGATTGGCTTAACTGCCAGGACTGATCAGGATTGGTGCGCGACGCAGTCCGCAGCGAACGGTGCTCTTCCCTGTTTCTGCGGATTTCCCTGTTTTTGAGCGATTTATCGGGAAATCAGATCCGTTCTCGGCTTGATTTCGCGATGCAACTCGCTGTGATGCAGCGATATTTCACTGTCCCGTACGATTCTGCGGCACAGAAATAACAGGGAATTCGCAGTCAAATAACAGGGGAACGGGTTTCCAATAACAGGTAATATCCCACACAAATACTCGTTGCAGGGTGCCGGCCTGATCAGATCAAATCTCGCGACCATCCGACTGTCGGATGAAGTCCTAATGGCGATTCATCCCCGTTATCCACAGTCGCCAGAAAAAATAATCCACCCGTTTGACCTTGTTTGCTGGATTCGGCGCGCATTAAAAGGCGCTGAACCGCAGCAAGGAGAAGCACATCCCCATGAAACAGTTCCTCACCGTTCTCAATTTCATGGAGCAAGATCATGCACGCACTGAAGGAAGACGCATCGCGCGCCGTTGTTGAACGACCTATAAACGGACTGACCCCGTGCTCGCGCAACGCGCGAACCCACTCAAGAAAGCAGCTGCGCCAGATTGCAAATAGCATCGAGCGCTTCGGCTTCACAAATCCTGTCCTGATCGATGATGCGGGACAGATCATAGCCGGGCACGGCCGGGTCGAGGCAGCAAGGCTGCTCGGCCTGAAGCAGGTACCGACACTGACGCTGTCGCATCTCTCGTCGGCAGAACGCCGGGCTTATATGCTCGCGGACAACAAGCTCGCGCTCAATGCGGGTTGGGATCCGGACCTGCTCGCGCAGGAGCTCCAGGAGCTGATCGACATCGAGTTCGACATGGACCTGACCGGGTTCAGTCTCGCCGAGATTGTTGTAGTACTTGACGATGCAAGAGAGGCGAGCCCCGACACGCGTGACGCGGCTGAAGACGTGGTGCCCGAGCCTTCTGGCGTCGTTGTAACACAGCGCGGCGACCTCTGGCAGCTCGGCGAGCATTACCTCTTGTGCGGCGATGCGCGTGATCCAGACGATTTCGCCAGGTTGATGCAGGGTCGGAAGGTAGATCTTCTGTTCACTGACCCGCCCTACAACGTGAAAATCGACGGAAATGTCTGCGGGCTGGGCTCGGTCAAGCATCACGAGTTCGCATTCGCCAGCGGTGAGATGAGCGAGACCGAGTTCACGCGGTTCCTGACAGACACGCTTGGCAACGCGGCGAGCGTCATGCGGGATGGTGGCATCGCATTTGTCTGCATGGACTGGCGGCACACGGGCGAGCTGCTTGCAGCCGGCCGGCAGGTGTTCACCGAGCTCAAGAACCTAGTGGTCTGGAACAAGACCAATGCTGGTATGGGAACATTCTATCGCTCCAAACACGAGCTGATCTTCGTGTTCAAGCATGGCACCGCCGCCCACACCAACACCTTTTGGACTTGTAACGGTTTTGCGCCGGTCACTTGAGAGTTTAACACTTGATCAAGGAGACCGACGAGATGAAGAAGCATACAGAAGATTTCAAGCGGGAGGCGGTTCGCATTGCGCTGAGCAGCGGGTTGTCGCGACGGCGGGTTGCGTCGGATTTGGGGATTGGCCTGTCGACGCTGGGCAAGTGGGTATGTGAGTACCGGCCCGCTGATCTGGTAGCCGCACCGCAGGCTGATCTTGCCCGCGAGAATGAACGTCTTCGCCTTGAGAACCGGGTTCTGAAGGAGGAGAGGGACATATTAAAAAAGGCTACCCAGTTCTTCGCGAACCAGCGGTCGTGAGGTTCGCCTTCGTCGATAGCTGGCGTCACCAGTGGCGGGTGGAGACGATCTGCCGGGTGATGCAAGTCAGTGCCCGTGGATGCCGGTCCTGGCGTGCGCGTCCGGCGAGCGGGCGGTCGCGCGGGGACATGAAGGTGCTGGCCCATATTCGGGAGCACTACAGCCTGAGCCTGGGCAGTTACGGTCGTCCTCGCATGACCATGGAGCTCAAGGAAGCAGGCCTCGATGTTGGCGAGCGCCGGGTCGGCCGATTGATGAAGATCAACGGGATCAAGCCCGTTCGCACCCGCAAGCACAAGGTGACGACCAACAGCAACCACAGCCTCGGGATCGCCCCCAACCTGCTCGACGGCGATTTTGCGGCAGACGCGCCGAACACCAAGTGGGCAGGCGATATCAGCTATATCTGGACTTCAGAGGGCTGGCTCTATCTCGCCGTCATTCTCGATCTGTATAGCCGCCGTGTTATTGGTTGGGCGGTCAGCGACCGGATGAAGCAGGATTTGGCGATCCGGGCATTGGACATGGCCGTAAACCTGCGCAGACCACCAAAAGGTTGCATCTTGCACAGCGATCGCGGCAGCCAATATGCTGCCTACGATTACCAGAAAAAGCTCCAGAAATACGAACTGGTCCCGTCGATGAGCGGCAAGGGTAATTGCTATGATAATGCGTCCGTCGAGACGTTCTTCAAATCATTGAAGGCAGAGCTGATCTGGCGGCAAAAGTGGCCAACACGGCGGCAGGCGGAGACAGCCATCTTCCAGTACATCAACGGGTTCTACAACACCCGCAGACGCCATTCATACCTGGGCGGCATCAGCCCGCTCGCATTCGAAGCCAAGGTGGCATAGTGAGATAGGTGACCGGCACAAAACCGTTACAAGTCCAGAGCTGCGCTATGATCCGCTGGGCCGTCTCTACGAGACGACCAACTACATTAATGGTGTGAGCGAGGGCGCAAATCGCTACATTTACGACGGCGATGCTCTGGTAGCGGAGTACAATGCCTCCGGCAGCATGCTTGCGCGCCATCTGCACGGGCCACTCGCGAGCGCCGACGATCCGATCGCCGAGTACATTGGTGACGGTGTTGCGGCCAGCAATCGCAGCAACCTATACATTGATGCTCGCGGATCGATCGTGCTGCGCACCAGTAGCACCAGCGGCAGCGCATTCATCAATACCTATGACGAGTATGGTCAGCCCGGCAGCGCCAATGCCGGCCGGTTCCAGTATACTGGGCAAGCTTGGCTGCCCGAACTCGGCATGTACTATTATAAGGCCCGCATCTACTCGCCGCGTCTCGGCCGCTTCATGCAGACCGACCCAATTGGTTATGACGATAGTGTCAATCTTTACGGATATGTTGGACAAGATCCGATAAATGCGTCGGATCCTTCCGGCCTCGCTTCTGCGGCATTTGCAGCTGCCTTTTTGGAAGGCGGTGGGCTGGGTTATAATTATGCTGGGGGGGGCGGTCGACCATCGATTAGGAGTGCCCCAAGGCCAACTTTGGATGCTGATGGTTTTGCCCTGCTGGCGACATTCGACATAACTCCCGCTGAAATTAGGACCGTCGATCTGGGCAAAGACCAAGCGATACGAGTCCGGATCGCAGGGACAAGCCCAATAACGGGAGAGGCGCCAACGATGCCGGGAGAAGTCACTAACTCCAGCGGAAAAGGAACGCGCCAGCAAAACGGATTACCCTACACCGCTCCGAAGGGGGCGGTCCGCCAAAGCCAAGCACCTGGGAAGACCCTTGGTTTGGGCGCAATCATCCCGGTCGCCTCAGTGAATGTTACTGTCTATAAAGCCTTCCCATTTTCCGACGGCACGCAAGCACTCTCCGGCCCTGTGAAGGTATCTACCACTACAGTGCTCGGCCCAGGATGGGGAACTAATACGTTCACTATTCCTGCAGCGATCTTCTTCCCTGGACATGTTGCACAGATACGGACAAACCAGCCGGTGGATCAGGGGTCATCTGTTAAAGTTCAAATTTGGACACGAAGAAGGTAGTTCTATGCATAGATATTTGCCAGTCGCCTTGGCGCTACTGCAGTTTGGTTGCTCGCCTTCGCGTTTAATTGATGATTCAACAATTGAAAGTCAGGAAGTTTCCGGATATTTCTTCGAAGACACCCAGCCGAATATGTGCATAATACGATTCAATGCGAGCTCAAATTCGAAAAAAACTGTTTATGACATTTTAGATAAAAATCTTCCAAGTTCAGTAGAAAAACTCAATGATTATTTTGTCGTGAAGATTGCTTTTGAAAGTAGTTATTATTTTGATATTGCTTCTGCAAATTTCTGCAAAAATTTTCTTGAAGATAAAGTTGCATTTAATTTATCAAACGCGGTTGGGTCAAAGCCAAAGCCGATAGGTGAATTAAAAAAGATTTCGATGGAGAACTTTTTCAAAAAATTTCCGGTCAATAATCTCAATTTGGACATTAATAATTTTGCATCCACAGAGTGTTACTCTCTCCGGAAATTCAATAGATCGCTGTCATTCGATGAAATCATAAAATTGAGGTATAGGTACGCCATACCGGTAGTTTATCATCAGTGGACTAGTGATCTTTCAGTCTTAGTTTTTGAGAATGACTGTAAAAACGCGGACATATACGCCGATGAAATTTCAGGACTTCTAGGCATATAAATTCAATTTGAGATTTCTCATTGACGCCATACAACTTTATTTAAATTGAAAATTCATTTTTAGTTCTAATGGACCGTCTAGAGCGTTTTCCGATCACTCTGGTTCATATCCACAAGATTTGAAGTAATTGGCGCATTCGTCCGGTTGGAAGATGTCAACGAGCCTGCCGATCAGGTCCCAGAGGCCGCGAACGGTGCGTTCGCC
>JAESGE010000290.1_pt1 | contig 11858 bp, 11 predicted proteins | sample 9269601 | NCBI WGS metagenome assembly JAESGE01 (sample SAMN14515569, study PRJNA621662) | algae metagenome | isolation source: Tolypothrix brevis GSE-NOS-MK-07-07A and co-occurring heterotrophs from wet... | place: USA: Grand Staircase Escalante National Monument, Utah | collected 2006-04-16
CGGTGCCATTCAGAGTAGCTTTGACTTTTGGCAAATTACCGACTGTGAAACGACCGTGATCCGTGATCGCCGGAACGCAGCGCTCTCCGTTCGCAAGGCCGCGCATATTGCGCCGTCCGAATATCAGCTTGCCCTGATGACAGCACTGAAGGACGCCGTGGCGATCAGCCGTGTCGATCTGCTGGTGCAGGCCGCACGCCTATTTGGTTTCGACCGCACCGGGCCGGACCTGAAGATCGAACTGGAGCAAAATGTTCAGCTGATGATCGATGACGGGCGCATGCGGCAAGACGGCGAAATGCTAGTGGCCTAAAACGGGCGCGGGAACCTCACGCCACGCGAAAACAGGATGCGCCAAGCATGTCAACTGCATTGCCGCCTCGGATCAAAGCTTTCCGACAAAACATCCTTCTCAACATTAGCCACAAACCCAATGCACGGTCAGAACTTGAAGTTAAGCACCTGCCCGAACTTTTGATCGTCTTTGTGAATTGGGCTTACAGGTTCGTCCCGCCACGCCCCCGTTCGGTCAGCTTTGAGCCTGACTTCTTCAAGCAGCCTCACGTGGCATATCATGGGGCTGCCCTTGCCGCGCTCGCCAACGCGGTTGAAAGGGGTGACGACTTACAGCCCTATCTATCCACACGGTTGCTCGGCAAGCCCGGCTTTGTTCGACGGAGCGGGGCCAAGGGTGCAGCGGTGAAGGGCATGGCGTGGCAGGACGGACAGGGGCATGCTTGGGATAAGGATAGCTGCCTCAACAACTACGATCTACATCACCTGCATCTTGGAGCGGTTACAGATCACGGACGGCATGTTGCTCGATCCAGCGAAGTGGCCTTCATCCGGTTCAGTCGAGACCATGCCCGTTTCGTCCACATCGGTTCCCACGACTTCCATAGCGAGACGTTGGGGGAAGCTGTTGCGAAGGCGAATGCGCGGCAAGGCTTGATCCTGAAAGGTATCCGTCCGCCAAGACCGGGGGATGATTGGAGCGAGGAAGAGCGGCGGCAGGTTGAGAACGCAGGCCTCGCGACAACGCGACAAGTTGGGGATGAACTAGTGCTTGCAGCAAGGCAGGTAAGCTCAGGCGACAGCATCCGCGTTGTCCGCCATGTCAGCCACATCAAGTCATGCCTTCACCAGATCGATGCCCGTCTTGATGATCCGTTCTACGCGAACGAACTATTCGTCAACGCGCTGAAACAAGTGCCCGCGCAACCAGACTTTGAATGGCGAATGCGGTTCACGGACTTGATGTTGTGTGAGGCTAAGACTGAACAGATGATAATAATTGCGCCGGGGCTCGCCTAGGCGCTGCTGCCTAGCTTGGCCTGCTTGAATCCAAACCGCACAACTGCTACGCACGATTGAAGCGCGAAGCGGAATATTGTAACAATATCAATGCGCAAGGGATAGTCGGGCCGTTTCCTTTCGGGCGCGCCATCATTTCTTTGAACTCTAAATTATTCATATAAATGAAGAGGTTGCCCGCAGGCATATTTCGCTGCGATCGTCGACTTGTCCCTCATGGCGGCCCAGCCTCAAAATTTCAGAACGCCAGGTTCCCGCATGGTCACACCGAACTAGGTCAGGCGCGAGGGCAACCTCGTGAAGAGCCGCCGCTTGAGGATTCAGGCTCGATCATGGCCGAAACGCGATGACGGCTGCGAAGGGCTGCGGCCGAAAGCACCCTAGCCGCGAGTGTGTCGTAGCGGGTGGCGAAGCGGCGCAAGCGCTTCAGGCGCCATATGCTCTTCATCCGCCAGCGGTAAGCATAATGTTGTCAAACCGGAAGGATGCACCCCTTCCGGTCGATCCAGACGGGAGGAACAGGCGTCGGTTCCGCGTGCTTAAGGGCGTCGTACCCGCGATCGACAGCTGAGCGCCTGAAACGGAGGACAGGCTGTTTCGGCCGATCCAAGGCCGTGACGTCCGCAGTGTTGCCGGAGGTCAGCGTCCGGTCGATCGGTCGGCTGAGCAATGGTTGGCCGAGCGACGGCTGGCCGAGAAAGTCGCAGACCATGTGTCTTTTCCGAGAAATTTCCAGGAGCGTTGTTCAGTCAGGAACCGGATCTCGACAAGGGTGTTTAGCGGCTGAACCCAACAGGAGAGGCCCATGTTCTTCCACAGCAAGCAGCTTGCGTTCCAGTCCAAGCCTGAAAAACCCGATCCTCTCTTCGCCAAGATGCTGCAGGAGCCCCTTGGCGGCCAGTGGGGCGAGATCAGCGTGATGATGACCTATCTTTTTCAGGGCTGGAGTTGTCGCGGCCCCGCGAAATACAAGGACATGCTGATGGATATCGGGGCCGAGGAAATCGGCCATGTCGAGATGCTGGCGACCATGATCGCGCGCCTTGTCGAGACTTCCCCCATCGAGGATCAGGAGGACATGGCCAAGAACTCGATGGTTGGCGCGATCATGGGCGGCGCGCGGGTGGAAGATGCCATCGTCGCCGGCATGAACCCGCAGCATTACATCGTGTCAGGTCTGGCCGCCCGCCCATCGGACAGCATGGGCAATCCATGGAACGCAGGTTTCATGGCGGCGAGTGGCAATCTCCTTGCGGATTTCCGCTTCAACGTCACGGCTGAGAGTCAGGGACGCCTTCAGGTTGCCCGGCTCTACAACATGACGGACGATACAGGCGTGCGCGAGATGCTTTCTTTCCTGATCGCCCGAGACACGATGCATCAGAACCAGTGGCTCGCGGCCATTGCCGAACTGGAGGCGGACGGGCTGGAAATGACGCCGGTGCCTTCGAATTTCCCGCAGGACCGGGAGTATCAACCCGCTTCGTACCTGTTCCTCAATCATTCCCAAGGCACGGAAAGCCAGGAGGGCGGCTGGGCTCAAGGCCCGAGTCCGGACGGACGGGGCACATTCTCCTACGTCGAGAATCCACCCGGTTCGCAGGATACAGGCGCCCTCTCCCAAATTGACCCGCGTGTCTACGGCACCCCGGCAATGTCCGTGCCAGCCGACGCGAAAAGTTGAGCGCCGCAGCTCAGAAGTGCTCTTGAAACCAGGAGCGTTCCTGAAACAGAGGCACGAGCAAACAGCGTGATGACTGTTGTCACAGCCTTCTCAGCGCCACTTGCTGAATGCGGTGGCTTGCGCCCTTGGTCAGGATCAGGCTGGCGCGCTGGCGGGTTGGAAGAATATTGGCGCGCAGGTTCGGCAGGTTGATGCGCGACCACAGGCGCTCGGCGATGAGCAGCGCCTCCTCAGGGGGAATCTCGGCGTATTTGGCGAAGAACGAGCGCGGATCGCGGAAGGCCGTCTGACGCAGGGCCATGAAGCGGTTGACATACCAGCGATGCAGATCGTCCTCGTCGGCATCGAGATAGACCGAGAAGTCGAAGAAGTCGGAGACGAAGGGGATCGCCTTGCCGTCGCGCGGCAGGCGGTTGGGCTGGAGCACGTTCAGTCCTTCGAGGATCAGGATGTCCGGCTTTTCGACCACGGTCTCCTCGCCCGGCACAACGTCGTAGACGAGATGGGAATAGACCGGCGCCCGGACCGCGCGCTTGCCCGCCTTGACGTCCGACAGGAAGCGCAGGAGCGCCGAGCCGTCATAGCTCTCGGGAAACCCTTTCTTTTCCATCAGCCCGCGCCGCTGCAATTCGGCATTGGGCAGCAGGAAACCGTCGGTGGTGACGAGTTCGACCTTGGGTGTGTTGGGCCAGCGCGAGAGCAGCGCCTTGAGCACGCGGGCGGTGGTGGATTTGCCGACGGCGACCGAGCCTGCGACCCCGATGATATAGGGCACCTTGGCGTCAGGCTCAGCCATCAGGAAGCGCTGCGTCGCCTTGAACAGCCCTTGCGTGGCGGCGACATAGAGCGACAGCAGCCGCGACAGCGGCAGGTAGATCGCCACGATCTCGTCGAGCGAAATCGGGTCGTTGAGCGATTGCAGCTTGGAAACGTCGTCCGCGTTCAGGGTCAGGGGCGTGTCGGCGCGCAGTCTCGCCCATTCGTCGCGGGTGAAGCTGCGATAGGGCGACAGGTTCTCAGGCCCGAGCGGCGCGGGTCTGGTTTCTGCGATGTCGACGCGCTGATCCATGCGCCTTCCTTCAATTGTCGTGCCGCCTGCCTCCCCTGGAAGAAGAGGGTTCACAGTGGGTCGAGGCCTCCAGCCCCTATCTCGCCGCCTTTTCCGCCAGCCCCGAGCGCGCCGTTCGGGCGGCGAGTTCGGCCATCACATCATCGAGCGGGATGCTACGCGCGGCAAGCACGACCATCAGATGATACAGGACGTCGGCGCTCTCGGCGATCAACTCGGTCCTGTTGCCGGTAACAGCGGCGATCACGGCCTCGACAGCTTCCTCGCCGAACTTCTTCGCGGCGCGCTCTGGGCCGGCCGCCAGCAGCTTCGCGGTCCAGGATTCGTCGGGCGAAGCGCTAACCCGTTCCGCGACGATGCGCTCGAGATCGGCGAGGGTGAACGGCGAGGGGTGGGCCGGATCGGGGGTCATCGCGTCCTCAATCCAGCCGCATGGCGAGGCCGGCGGCGGCCATGTGGCGCTTGGCCTCGCCGATCGAATAGGTGCCGAAGTGGAAGATCGAGGCGGCGAGCACGGCGCTGGCATGGCCGTCGCGCACACCCGCCACCAGATCGTCGAGTGTGCCGACGCCGCCCGAGGCGATCACCGGCACGCCGACCGAATCCGAGATCGAGCGTGTCAGTTCGATGTCGTAGCCCGATTTCGTGCCGTCCTTGTCCATCGAGGTGAGCAGCAATTCACCGGCACCCAAGGCGACGACCTCGCGGGCGAAATCGACGGCATCGAGGCCGGTGGGATTGCGCCCGCCATGGGTGAAGATTTCCCAGCGTGCCGGCTCGCCTGGGGACGAAACGCGCTTGGCATCGATGGCGACGACGATGCATTGCGCGCCGAATTTTTCCGCCGCTTCACGCACGAAGGCGCGGCGGTTGATGGCGGCAGTATTGATCGAGACTTTGTCGGCGCCTGCCAGCAGCAGGGCGCGGATATCCTCGACGGTGCGCACGCCGCCGCCGACGGTCAGCGGCATGAAGCAGGCTTCCGCCGTGCGCGTCACCACGTCGAACAGGATGCCGCGATCCTCGGAGCTTGCCGTGATGTCCAGGAAGCACAGTTCGTCGGCTCCGGCCGTGTCATAGACCTTGGCCGATTCCACCGGGTCGCCGGCATCCACGAGGTCGAGGAACTGCACGCCCTTGACGACGCGGCCGTCCTTGACGTCGAGGCAGGGGATGACGCGGGTCTTGAGGGTCACGAGACAAATTCCATCATGAGGCCAACTCCATCCGTTTGCCGATCAGCGTCAGCGCGGCTGCCGCATCGATCCGGCCGTCATAGAGGGCGCGGCCGGTGATGGCGCCCGCCAGCAGCCGCGCATCGGGGGCGCAGAGCCGCTCGATATCGGCCATCGAAGCGAGACCGCCGGAGGCGATGACCGGGATGGAGAGCGTTTCCGCCAACGCGATCGTGCTTTCCCAGTTGATGCCCGAGAGCATGCCGTCGCGAGCGATGTCGGTGTAGACGATGGCTGAGACGCCGGCATCCTCGAAGCGGCGCCCGAGATCGGCGGCGCTCAGGGTCGAGGTCGAGGCCCAGCCCTCCACCGCGACCATGCCATCCCGCGCATCGATGCCCACCGCGACACGGCCGGGATAGGCGCGCGCGGCGGCCCGGACGAAATCCGGATCGCGTACCGCCGCCGTGCCGATGATGACACGGGCGACGCCCTTGACGAGCCAGTTTTCGACGGTGGCGAGATCGCGGATGCCGCCGCCAAGCTGCACGGGGAAGCGAACCTTGGCGAGGATCGCATCGACGGCGGCGGCGTTCATTGGCTTGCCGGCAAAGGCGCCATCGAGATCGACCACATGCAGCCAGGAAAAGCCCTGACGCTCGAAGCGCGACGCCTGGTCGGCGGGGCTATCACTGAACACGGTGGCGCTCGCCATCTCGCCCTGCCGCAGGCGGACGCATTGGCCGTTCTTCAGGTCGATGGCGGGAAACAGGATCGTCACGGCGTCCACGTCAGGAAATTGGTGATGAGCTGGAGACCAAGCCTCTGGCTCTTTTCGGGGTGAAACTGGGTACCGGCCATGTTGTCGCGCACGACGATGGCCGTCACCGGTCCGCCATAGTCGGTGAAGGCAAGCGCGTCGCCGACGTGCCTTGGCCGAAGCGCGTAGGAATGCACGAAATAGGCATGCAGCCCCTGCGGCCCGGTCTCGATACCTTCGAGCAGGGTATGCTCGGCCTGCGGATGCAGCGTGTTCCAGCCCGAATGCGGCACTTTGTAGGGCCCGGATTCAGGTTCGATCAGCGCCACGTCGCCCGCGATCCAGTCGAGGCCGGGCGTCACCTTGTATTCGAGGCCGCGGGTCGCCATCAGTTGCATGCCGACGCAGATGCCGAGGAACGGCACGGCCCGTTTGCGCACGCTTTCGGTCAGCGCCTCGACCATGCCGTCGACGGCGTCGAGCCCGGCGCGGCAATCGGCGAAGGCGCCGACGCCCGGCAGCACCACCCGGTCGGCTCGGCGCACGGCCTCGGGATCGCTGGTGACGTCAACCGCGACGGAAAGCTGCGCCTCGCGCGCGGCCCTCTCGAACGCCTTGGCAGCCGAATGTAGATTTCCTGAGCCGTAGTCGACGATGGCGACGGTCATCGGTGCGTGGGCATGTACGTTCATCGCCGGGTTGCTTCGGGAAAGAGACCGATGATCGGCGTCGTGGAGGCACGCTGGATCTGCCCCGGCGCCGTGGCCCCCATCGGGAGTGGCGTCGCCGGACTTGACGCCAGGGCCTGTTCGAAGAAGCGACGCTCGGCGGTGTCGATGTCGTTGGCCTCGACTACGCCCGCCAGCTGCCAGCCGTTGCGCACCAGCTTACGCTCGATCATGGCATGACCTTCATGGCCGACGAACAGGCCGATGATGATCTGCACCAATGCGATCGCCGTTTCATGGAGCCCGAGACGGGGCAAGGCGAAACCGGCCACGAGCCATGCCAGGATGAAGACGGCCAGCGGCCACCACAGCCGCTTGTAGAGCAGCCAGATTCCAGTCAGCAGGAAGGCGGGCAGCGAGAAGCCGTCCTTCAGGACGATGGCCTGTTCCAGCAGGCCGCGCCGGGTGCGGTGCGTCGGCACAGCATCGGCAAGCCGCTCGGGTGGCGTCAGGGCCATGAAGAATGTCATCGTCGCTCTCCCGTCGATCCGTCGTCTACCTGCAAACGCGGCAGCGGGCAAAGATTCCGTTTCGCAAGGTTCCTGCTGGCTGGATCGGACGCGGAACCCTATCGGCTTTGGCGTATGTCAGCTTTGGCCGGCGCCTGTCCAGATGCCGAACAGAAGCGTCAGGCCGAGCACCGCGACAAAGCCCGCGGCCAGGCATTCGAGCCCGAGGATCAGACGCGAGCCGAACGAACCGCCGCGCCCGCCGGCAAGCCGCAGCGCGCCGAGCTTGAACCAGACCGCGAAGGCCGCGAGCGCGCCCGTGGTCAAGGCCGTGCCGAGCGCCATCGCGAAGGTCGCGGCAATGCCCGCCCAGAGCAGCCCCTGCGCCAGCGCGAACACCAGGATCAGGATCGCCCCCGAGCAGGGCCGCAAGCCCGCCGCCAGCACCACGCCCGCCATGGCGCGCCAGGAATCCAGCCTGTCGAGCGCTTCTGGCCCCGGCAGATGCACATGGTCGCAAGCAGGCGCCGACCCGCCGCCGAGATGGGCGGCGAGGCTGCCCGCCTTGCGCCACAAGGCCGAGAGGCCGAGCGCGCCGACGGCGGCAAAGCTCGCGATCTCGATCAGACGTGTAGTCTGCCCCATGGTGGCGGCAGTGGCGTTCAGCGCCAGCCGCAGCGTCAGCACGACGGCGATGGCGACGATCGCCTGAAGCAGCGCTGCGGCTAGGCTCAAGCCTAAGCCCCGCTTCAGACTGCGATCCTCGGCGACGATCCAGGCGGCGATCACGGCCTTGCCGTGGCCGGGACCCGCCGCGTGGAAGACGCCATAAGCGAAACCCAGGCCGAGCAAGCCGATCAGCGCCGCACCATTGTCCTTCGGGGCTTTCAGCGCGCCGCTCATCTGGGAATAGAAGCTCGATTGCCAGGCAAGGATCATCCCGCCAATGCCCGTCGCCGCCGGGGCTGTCTCGCGCACGCCGACACCGAAGGGACTGCGGGGCGGGGGCGGCGGCGCGGCATTCGAACCCAGCGCCCAGGCAATCAGGGCGAGAAGTCCGAAAATCGCGGCCAGGCTGACGGCCATGATGGCGAGACGGCGCAGCGGCAGGCCCGTGCCCGGCGGCGTCAGAGCCGTCAGGGACATGCGACGAGCGCCCGGTTGACGAATTGCAGGCCGATCGAGGCACCGGCGCCCGAGCTGAAGAACTCCTCGCTCAATGTATTGGTGTCGCGCGCCAGCTCCGGCGGCTTCGGCCGGGTCAGCCTCAGGACGCAGCCCGCCGGCGCATCCTTCAGCACGACCGCATCGTCGCCCTGCGCCAGCGTGAAGGCGACGAACCACGTCGGATCGGCGATTTCCAGCCCGAAGGTGCGGTTGGCGGGAGCGGGTCCCGCCAGTGGCAGGGTGAAGGTCAGGGTCAGGACATTGTTCTCGAAGGCGAGCGCGTAATCGGTCGGCGCGCCGAAACCCTGCGCCTTGCCATTGGCCTTGGCGACGGTGAAGAAGCCGAATTCAGTCAGCGATTCGACATTCACCTTGGCGAGTTCCGCCAGCTCGGCTTGCGTCAGGACGCCGTTCTTGTCGGCATCGAGCCCCTGCACCGCATAGACCGAATAGGTCTCGTCGAAGACCCAGGTATGACGGATCGCCGTGACCTTGCCCTCAGTGCCATAGACGATCTGCGCCTTGGCCGTGACCAGAACATGGGGATGCGCCGTCGCCGTCACGACGCCAAGCACGAGCATCGGCAGTGCGGCTGTCAGGACGCGGATCAGGTGTCGAAGCTGGAACATTCCTTTTGATTGCGCCAAATCGTGGCGATCGCAAGGGCGAAACAAGCGGCACGAAGTGAAGGCATGTAAGGGCACCTCAGCGCACTGTGGCCGCCATCTTGACGGGGCGCTCAAAATACGTCAGTATTGCTGACATAAATGCAGATGGACCCGGACCATTGGTAGAATGGTTCAACCGGTTCATACTGCATGCGCTGAAGGCGGTTCTGGGAGGACGGTCCGATGGCTGATCAGGTTTCGACATTGCGCCAGGTCCCCGATTTACGGGAGGTCTCGCTCGCCGACAAATACGAGCTTGGCAAGTCGCGGATCTTTCTCAACGGCACGCAGGCCATTGCCCGGATGCTGATGATGCAGGCCGCGCGCGACAAGGCGGCGGGCCTGAATACGGCGGGTTTCGTCTCCGGCTATCGCGGCTCGCCGCTGGGTGGCCTCGACCAGCAATTGACCCGCGCGAAGAAGCAGCTCGACGCCGCCAACGTCATTTTCCAGCCCGGTCTCAACGAGGATCTCGCCGCCACCGCCGTCTGGGGCTGCCAGCAGGCCGAGATGCGCGGCGAGGGCAAATATGACGGCGTTTTCGCCCTTTGGTATGGCAAGGGTCCGGGCGTCGACCGCTCCGGCGACGTCTTCCGCCACGCCAACATGGCCGGCACCTCGAAACATGGCGGCGTCATCTGCCTGATGGGCGACGATCACACGGCCGAATCCTCGACCAACGCCCACCAGACCGAGTTCGTCTTCGTCGACCGGATGATGCCGATTCTCAATCCGGCCGGCGTGCAGGAAATCATGGATTACGGCCTGCACGGCATCGCCCTGTCGCGCTTCGCCGGTGTCTGGGTTGGCCTCAAATGCGTCAAGGACAACATTGAGTCGACGGCTTCCGTCGATGGCAGCGTCGACCGCGTGAGGATCGGCCTGCCGGCCGATTTCGTCATGCCCGAGGGCGGGTTGAACATCCGCACGCCGGACGATTTCCTCGATCAGGAGAAGCGGCTGCATATCCACAAGCGCGCCGCCATCCTCGCCTACCTGCGCGCCAACAACCTGAACCAGACGATCACATCGGGCGGACGCCAGCCGCGCATCGGCATCATCACCGTCGGCAAGTCCTATCTCGATGTCCGACAGGCGATGGAGGATCTCGGCATTGACGAGGTGCGCGCCAACGATCTCGGCCTGCGTGTCTTCAAGGTCGCCTGCCCCTGGCCGATCGATCCGGCCGAACTCAAGAGCTTCGTGTCGGGTGTCGATCTCGTCATGGTGGTCGAGGAGAAGCGCTCGCTGATCGAGGTGCAGGTGCGCGAGGAGCTTTACGGCGCGCCCCACCAGCCCCGCGTCATCGGCAAGAAGGACGAGAACGGCGAGTGGCTGTTCCCGGTCCATGGTGCGCTCGATCCCAACGACATCGCCATCGCGCTTGGCGCACGGCTGCTGCAATATCATGACGACGCCGGTCTCCGGGCCCGGCTGGAGACCATCGCGACGGCTCAAGGCCGCGCCGCGGAAGCGCAAGAAATCGCCAGGCGCACGCCGTTCTTCTGCTCGGGCTGCCCGCATAATTCGTCGACGGTGGTGCCGGAAGGCGCGCGTGCCTATGCCGGCATCGGCTGCCACTACATGGTGCAGTGGATGGACCGCGAGACCGATGGCTTCACCCAGATGGGCGGCGAGGGTACGAACTGGATCGGCGAGGCTCCGTTCTCGAAGCGCGGCCATATCTTCCAGAATCTGGGTGACGGCACCTACACCCATTCCGGCTCGCTGGCGATCCGCTGGGCCGTCGCGACCAACGTCAACATCACCTACAAGCTGCTCTATAACGACGCCGTCGCCATGACCGGCGGGCAGCCGGCCGAGGGTGGCCTGACGGCGGACCAGATGGCGCGGCAGATCGCGGCCGAAGGCGTCGCACGCATAGCCGTCGTTTCCGACGAGCCGGACAAATATCCCCCGAGCGCCCAATGGCCGGCGGGCACCACCTTCCATCACCGCGACGATCTCGACGCGGTTCAGCGCGAATTGGCGGAGGTGCCCGGCGTCACGCTGCTGCTCTACGACCAGACCTGCGCCACCGAGAAGCGCCGCCGCCGCAAGCGGGGCGATTATCCCGATCCGGACAAGCGCGTCATCGTCAACGAACTCGTCTGCGAGGGCTGCGGCGATTGCGGCGTCAAGTCGAACTGCGTCTCGGTGCAGCCGCTCGAGACCGAATTCGGCCGCAAGCGACAGATCGACCAGTCGAACTGCAACAAGGATTATTCCTGCGTCAACGGCTTCTGCCCGTCTTTCGTCACCGTCCATGGCGCGCGCCCGAAAAAGGCCGAGCGCAAGCGGGTCGATGCGGGCGCGATGGGCGAAGCCCTGTTGCCGGAGCCGAATGTGCCGGTGCTGGACCGTAACTTCGCGATCATCGTGACGGGCGTCGGCGGCACCGGTGTCGTCACCATCGGTGCGATCCTGGGCATGGCCGCGCATCTGGAGGGCAAGGGCTGCGGCATGATCGACATGGCCGGCCTCGCGCAGAAGGGCGGCGCGGTCTTCTCCCATGTCCGCCTCGCGCCCACGCCCGACGATATCCATGCGATCCGCGTCACGGCGGGGCAGGCCGACCTCGTGCTCGGCTGCGACCTCGTCGTCACGGGCTCGAAGAAGGTGCTGGGTGCGGTTCGTCGCGACGATACCGCCATCGTCGTCAACACCGCCGAGAGCCTGCCCGGCGATTTCGCCCGCAACGCCGATTTCTCCCTGCCGACCGAACGTCTCAAACGGGCGATCATCTCCGCCAATGGCCGAGATTCGACCTACCTCGTTGACGCGACGGCGGTGGCGACGGCTGTGCTCGGCAATGCCATCGCCGCCAACATGTTTATGCTCGGC
>JAESGE010000291.1_pt1 | contig 11845 bp, 10 predicted proteins | sample 9269601 | NCBI WGS metagenome assembly JAESGE01 (sample SAMN14515569, study PRJNA621662) | algae metagenome | isolation source: Tolypothrix brevis GSE-NOS-MK-07-07A and co-occurring heterotrophs from wet... | place: USA: Grand Staircase Escalante National Monument, Utah | collected 2006-04-16
CGCTTCGACTAAGGCGTGAATCTTGGTCGTCAGGCCGCCGCGATTAGGTCGATCATCATGACCGGGCAACTTTCCGTCCATCGGGTCGGAAACAGAGCATTGGCGCTCACCGAGTTCTGCCCCCTCCATTCGCTCCTGCTAACTGCCCCTTTCCCAAGCAAGCTCGTTTCGACATTGCAATGCACTGAACATATGTTTAGCATGCTGGTCGAAAGGCTAAGTCTTGGGAGAGGCGCATATGCAGGATATGACCGTCAGGCGGATGGATTTCGCCTTTGAATCGGACATGGATCTGGTGTTCATCAAGGATGACCCGGAGATGTCGTTCATGTTCCTCGGCGCATGGATGATGCTGCCCTATCTCGAGCCTTTCCTGATCCGGACGATGCGCGATGCCCTGCCGCACATTCGCGATGCGCAGCTGAAGGAAGACCTCAAGCGATTTTGCGCGCAGGAAGGCGAGCATTTCAAGCAGCACGCCAAAGCCAATGATATGATCAGGGCCCTGCATCCCTCCTATGCGGCGCTTCGCCCGCTCGAGCAGGAGCTGGATGAGGAGCTCAAGGCCTTTACCAAGACCAAGCCATTGAAATTCAAGCTGGCCTATGCCGAAGGCTTTGAATCGATGACCAGCGCGATGTCGCGCGCGCAGTTCGAGGTCGGCCTTTATGATCGCACCTCGAGCCCGCTGGCGGACCTCGCCAAATGGCATGTCATGGAAGAGCTGGAGCATCGGTCGGTGGCGTTCGACATTTACGAACATGTCGTTGGCAGCTGGTTCTATCGGATGAAGCAGGGCCTGTGGTCGCAGAAGCATTATTTTACCTGGGTAAAGCGCTTCGAGCGCGTGCTCGTCGCACCGCAGGCCGATTTGTTTGCGGCCTTCGCGACGCCGGAAATTGCCGCGCGGCGCAAGGCCTTCAACCGCCATTATATGCGGCGCGGCATCCCGCGCGTCTTGGCAACCTATATGCCCTGGTATAATCCGGCGAAGGTCGATCTGCCGCCGCAATTTGAAGCAGCGCGCGACCATTATTCGCATGTCGCAACCGCTTTGGCTTGAGGAGAGCATCATGGCCGAATCCGATCCTGTCATTCCCGCAGCATTGATGGAATTTGCTGCCAAAATTGCGGCGCGCCCGATTGTGCCAACGCATTCGGATCAGGTGACACTGCATGTCGGCATATCCGACCTGCCCTGGGCTGAAGCGGGCGATGGCAGCGCATTGCAATTGCTGCATGTCGACCTGAACCAGGGCATCTGGATTTCCAACACGCGGTTGCCGCCCGGGCATAAGGTGATCACCCATTTTCACACCGGGCAAGTTTATGCGGTGACGCATCAGGGCCGCTGGTTCTATTCTGAGACGCCGGAGGCAGTAAACAGCCCCGGTTCCTACCTGTTCGAGCCCGCCGGTTCAGTGCACACATTGTGCACGCCAGCCGATCAGGAAGGTAACACCGTCGTCTGGTTTGCCGTTCATGGCGCCAACATCAACATCGACGAAGCGGGCAAAATCGTCTCGGTCACCGATGCCCGCGCCGTGCTCGACATCTATCGCGGCTATTGTGACGCGCTGGGCCTCGACACATCCAAGCTGATCGTGATCGGCGAATGACGATGCGTGCGGCCGTGATGCGCGACCGCGCGTTCACCATCGAGGACCGCCCGATGCCGGTTCCGGGCAGCGGCGATGTGCTGTTGAAAACGCGCCTGTGCGGCATTTGCGGGTCTGACCTGCATCAGTTCAAACATGCCGCTGAAATCGACGATCTCGTCCGCAGCCTGGGTGCGCCGGGGCAGGATCTGTCGAAGGGCATGGTGCTGGGCCATGAATATGTCGGCGAAATCATCGCCTTTGGCCCGGATACGCAGCAGGCGCTGAAAGTCGGCGACCGGGTCGTATCGGTTCCCTTTTTGCTGCGCGACGGTGCGCCGGTGCCGATCGGGGCCAATGTCGACGTCGATGGCGCCTATGCCGAATATTTTCTCGGCAGCGAAGCGCTGCTGCTGAAGATTCCCGATGATGTGCCCGATGCGGCTGCCGCGCTGGTCGAACCGCTGGGTATCGCGGTGCATGCGGTCGCCAAATCGTTTCTCAAGGGCAACAGCCACCCATGCGTCATCCTGGGCTGTGGGCCAATCGGCCTCGCCATCGCTGCGGTTTTGCGGATGCGCGGGGTCGAGACGATCATTGCATCGGATTTCTCACCCAAGCGGCGGATATTGGCGCAAGCGATGGGCGCGACCCGGACGGTTCACCCGAAGGAAACATCGCCCTTTTCGCTGCTTAGCCCGGCTGTCCCGGCGATTGTGTTCGATTGTACCGGCGTTCGCGGCGTGTTGTCACAGGCTATCATCGAGGCGCCGAACGGTTCACAGATCGTCGTCGCCGGCATTCCGCAGGGCGAAGACAGCTTCAATCCGATGATCGCGATTGCCAAAGAGCTGAATCTGCAATTCGTCCTCTATTACGCGCCTGAGGAATTTGCCGAGGCGCTGCAGGCGATTGCTGATGGACAGCTTGACTGGAAGGCGCTGGTCACCGGAACGGTCGGTCTGGAAGGGATACAGGACGCGTTCGCAGCGCTTGGCGATCCCGAGACGCACGCCAAGATCATGATCGACCCGTGGAGCGATGCGCGGCTGTGAGCGGGGTTGAAGCGATCACGCTGACCAACGGCCCGCTGCACTTTTCCGCCCAAGCGGCTGGCGCAGGCCCGGTGGTGCTGTTCCTGCATGGCTTTCCCGACAGCAAGGCCAGTTTTGCAGCCCAATTGCCGGCGGTTGCGCAGGCCGGATATCGGGCCGTAGCAGTGACGATGCGGGGATATGCCCCCGAAGCGCAGCCTGAGGATGGCGATTATCACGCCATCCGCATGGCCGAAGATGTGGCCGCCTGGATCGAGCAGCTCGATAGAGATGGGGTGCATCTGGTCGGTCATGACTGGGGCGCCAGCATTGCCTATGCCGCTGCTGCACTGGTGCCGCAGCGCATCCGGTCACTGACCACCATTGCCGTTCCCCACCCGGTCCGCTTTGCCGAAGCCTTTGCGATCGATCCCGCACAGCAGGCGCGCTCAGCCTATATCATGGAATTCCAGCAGCCGGGCTTTGAAGACCGGATCGTCAGCGATGATTGCGCCTATCTCGAAGCGCTGTGGCGCGGCTGGTCACCCGATTGGGCCATTCCCGCCGCGATGCTGGCGGAGATGAAATCCGTGTTCAGGCAACCCGGTGTCGCCCGCGCCGCGCTCGACTATTATCGGCAGGCCTTTGATGCTGCTTCACCTGCGGCGCTTGAAACACAGGCGCTGTTCGCCAAGCCGATAGCTGCCCCGACGCTCGGCATTTGCGGCGATGCGGACGGGTGCATCGCCGCTGATGTCTTCGTCGGCGCGATGCGGGTGGAGGATTTTCCCACCGAACTTCGCGTGGACGTGGTCAAAGGGGCGGGGCATTTTGTCCACATCGAACAGCCTGCGGCGGTCAATGATCTGATCCTGAGCTGGATCAGCGCCCATTCGGGATAGCCGGACGGGCCCGCCCGGCGCGGTTGAACTCGGTCGTTCCATCCAGGATGGCACCAACAATGTCCGGCCCAGCCAACGCCACAGTGCCACTGTGAAATGGTGGAGCCGGATCATATTCGATCGCGAGCTGACTGGCTTTGGCCGCGCGGTCTCCGGCGATCCGGCTGGCGAGCAAAAGCGCCATATCGATGCCGGCAGACACGCCTGCGGCCGTCATCAGTTTGCCGCTTTCAACCCATCGATTGCTGAGCGGTATCGCTCCGAATTCGCTCAGCCGGGCAAGCACGCTCCAACGGGTGGTGGCTTCCCTGCCCTTCAGCAAACCCGCCGCAGCGAGGATCAGCGCGCCGGTGCAGACCGAACAGGTCCAGGCTGGCGCAGTGCTACTAGCGTCAGCGGTACTTATAGGTCAACGACAGCCCAATACGGCGCGGATAGACCGCTTGCACAACGGTCGATGTAGTCAGCACCGGGCCACGCTCGTTCGTCAGGTTGTCCGCGAAGACATCCAGACGATATCTATCCGTCTCCAAGCCAGCGCGCAGCGTCAGGTTGGTCAATTGACCGCCGAACAAGCCCGAGGCCAGATCCTGCTGGCGATTGCGGAAGGAATAAGCACCGTAGAGGTTGAGGTCGATCTTTTCCGTCAATGGGGCCGAATAGGTCGCACCGACCGAATAATTGTTCTTCGGCACACCCGGCAGGCGCTCGCCATTCTGCGCTGTCGCCAAGGCCGCCGCAAGTTGCGCATTGACGTTCTTGAACTCGGCCGAGTTGAAGTTGGCGATGGCTTGCAAGTTCAGCCCTGTCAAAGGCGTGCGCCAGTTGAAGCCAAGGTCGACACCATAGATTTCGGCATCACCGCCATTGACCACGGCAGGGAGGCCGAAGGGCGTGAGGAACGGAATCTGGATGTTGCTCCAGTCCGTGTAATAGACCGACGCATCGACAAAGAAGCGGCCAAAACTCAGCTTGGTGCCGACTTCGTACGACCACAAGCTGTCTTCATCGATAATCACGCCGGTATTGACGCCCGTCGCCTGGCCAAGCGCCGCCTGCGCGCCCGTCTGGATCGTCCCCGACCGGAAACCGCGCGCGATATTGGCGTAGACCAACGCATCATCGTTGGGCTTGAACGTCAGGTTGAAGCGCGGGCTGAGCGCATCGAAGGTATCGCCGTCGTTATCAACCGTAGTGACACCGCCAAAGGTGGTCGCGCCCGATGCCGAACGATCATCGTTGAAATAGCGCAGCCCGACCAGCGGGATAAGCTTGCCGTCGAACAATTCGTACGAGGCTTCACCGAAAATCGCATAGCTTTCGGTCTTCAGCGGCGCATCGACGACATTCAGGAACGGAATAACCGGCCCAAGGCCCCGGATGTTGACATCGATGTCCGATGTAATGGTGGCATTGGTGTAGAGCCCGCCGACGATCCAGTTGAACGGCCCATCGCCCTGCGACACCAGCCGCAATTCCTGGCTGAACGATGACGTGTCAAAATTGCTGGAGTTGCGGAGCCCGACGGGAAAGCCGAACACCACCGAATTGGCAACATCATCGATCTTCAGGCGATGGTCGATGTAGGACGTGCCGCTTTCCAGCGAGACGCCGCCCAGATCCCATTTGACTGAACCGGAATAGAACGTGGCGACGGTTTCAATGAACGGCTGAATGCCGAACGGGTCGCTGACTGTCGGCGGACTGACACTCAGCAGGTTGTTGCTGTAATCCTGATGGTTGTCGATGTGCCAGATGCCCAAAGTGACATCAATATTGTCAGTCGGCCGCACCAGCAGCTTGCCGCGAACGTTCCAGCTGCGCACGTCGTTGAGATTGTCGCCCGCAGCCCCGTCGGCAAAGCCGCTAAGTCGCTCGTAACCGCCCGAAACGCGCAGCCCGGCGACATCGGCAGCGAGCGGGATATTCAGCGCCGCATCGCTGGCATAGTTGGTGCCGCCGCCATCGGTGAAGCTGAGCTCGCTCAGGGTCTTGATATCGAATTCATTGGTGTCGGGCGCGCTGGTGACCAGCCGGATAAGGCCGCCCATCGCGCCATTGCCGTACAGCGTGCCCTGCGGTCCGCGCAGAATTTCAGTGCGCTCCAGATCGAGCAACCGCGACGGGGGTGCAAGCTGGAGATTGGGGACGCTGAAGATCACATCGTCGATATAGTAGCCGACGGTAGCATCCCCGACCGTGCCCGAGCTGATGCCGCGAATCTGGATCGTTTCGAACCCTGGAGCGGCTTTGGAAACGACCGATGCGCCGGGGATGAATTCAACCAGCTGGTTGAGATCGCGCGTGCCGCGCCGTTCCAGCTCGTCACCGGAAATGGCCTGGATCGCGGCTGGAACGTCTGACAAAAACTGCTCACGCTTTTGCGCGGTGACAATGATTTCGCCGCTTTCGGCTTCTTCCGTCGAATCCTGCGAGCCTGTTGTCTCTTGTGCGAAGGCCGGTGTCGACAGCGCGCTGGCCAGCGCAAGGAAACTGATGGTCTTCAGCGCCGAACGGACGCGAGCGGCAGCAAATGCCATATTCGTCTCTCCCAAAACGTATCTGGCCCAGATTTATCACGGACCTTAAGATTGCAGTCGCTAAACACATGTTCAGTATCGCGCAAGCAAAAACTGAACATATGTTCCGCGTCAATCCCCGGTGAAATTGGCGGGGCGCTTCTCGAAGAAGGAGGCGACACCTTCGTTGAAGTCGGGCGTGCGGGATGACAGCAGCCATTGGTCCGCATCGGCGTGCATGATCGCCTGTGACAAAGCGCCGGCGCAGGCGTTGGCGCTGCGCTTGATCATCTGAACAGCGATCGGCGGTAGCGCGGCATAATGAGCGGCCATGGCGCGGGCAGCTTCGTCCAGCGCCCCGGGGGTAACGACTTCGTCGATGAAGCCCCAGTTGAGCAGGGTTTGCGCATCGACCAGATCGCCGCGCATCACCATCCGCTTGGCTCGCGCGTTGCCGACCAGCTCGATGGCGAGCGGCAGGGCGTTCCACATCAAGTTGATGCCCAGCTTGACCTCACCATAGCCGATCCGCGCGCCCTCGGCCGCGATGCGAAAGTCGCAAGCGGTCGCGATGCAGGCCGCGCCACCAGTCGCAATCCCCTGAATGGCGCAGATCGTCGGCTGGTGAATCTCACGGATGGCCCGCATCAGCCGAGCGCCTTGTTCAGCCGATCTGCGCAAAACCACAGTTTGTGGCGGCCGATCACCCATTCCGCCAATATCGGCACCAACGCTGAAATCCTTGCCTTCGGCGCGAATGATAACCGCGCGCACCTCGCCGTCGTGGGCGAGTGCTTCTGCCATGTGCTGCAATTGCAGCAGCGATTCCGCCGTCAGCGCGTTGCGCTTCTCGGGCCGGTTCAAGGTGATGATTGCCAGCGCGCCGTCCTTTGCCAGCGCGAAATCTCCGCTGCTCATGCCGGAATTCCTTGTTCTAGCCGACGCTTCAGCGCCTGCTTGTCGATCTTCATATTAGGGAGGAAGGGCAGCGCTGGCTCGAAACTGAAGCTTTTGGGGAGCTTGTAATTGGCCAGCAGCGGCTTGAGAAAGTCGCGCAGCTGATCGGCATCGAGGCTTGGGTCGCTGGTCGCAATGAACGCGTGGCCAACCTCCTGGAAAACCGGATGCGGGACAGACAGAACCGCCGCCATCGCCACCGACGGATGCTGGGCCAGAGCCAGTTCGATCTCGACCGGGTAGATATTATACCCGCCGGATTTGTACATTTCCTTCAGCCGTCCGACGAACGCAAAATTGCCGTCCGTGTGCTCGACGCCCAAATCCCCGGTGCGCAGATAACCATCATGCGTGAAGGCTTCTGCCGTCGCTTCGGGGCGGCCGAAATAGCCGGTCATGCAATAAGGGCCATGGACCTGAATTTCCCCGGTCGTGCCAACGGGAAGGGCGCTGCCGTCAGCGTCGGCAATCCGCATTGTCGCGCCGGGCAGCGGCTTGCCAAAGGTTTCCGCCATGATGTGTGGCGATGCGCCCGGGTCCGTCGCCGTGACGATGCCGCAGGTTTCGGTCTGGCCATAGACATTGTACATCGCCACACCGGTTTCGAACACCGGCGTCAGCAACGCCTCTGCGGTTGCGCCGCCGCCGAACACGATCAATTTATAGTGGCCGCGCCGGTCGAGCCCCTTGTCGGGCTGGGCGGCGAACATCGCGAAGCTGGTCGGGCTGCCGACCAGATAGGTCAGCTGTTCATCTTGTGTGATTTCGCTGATCGCGTCGAGATCGACGCGATGATAAAAGATGATGCGCCCGCCATAGGCAAACACATTCATGCAGACATTGTTGAGCGCGCCGACATGGTTGATCGGCGCAACGCTGACCGTGCTTTCAAGGCCATCGGCCATCCAGCACAGATTGCACAAGGCCGCCGCCATGATGGCGCGGTGCGACAGCATCGCCCCCTTGGGTTTGCCGGTCGTGCCGGAGGTGTAGACGATGACGGCGATGTCTTCTGGGCCCACCGCTGCGCGCCGGGCGGCCAATATGTCGTCGGCTATGCCGTCCGCTTTCGCCAGAAAGGCTTCGAAGCTGATGGCTCTGCCGCTGGGCTCACCCAGGGCGACAAAATGCCCCACCTCAGCGCCGATAGACTGGAGTTCGTCGCAATAAGCGCGGCCTTCATATTCGGTTCGGCAGAATATCAGGCTCGGCTTGGCATCGCCCAGCAGATAGCCATATTCGGGTAGTTGATACCGGGGGTTGAGACCCATCCAGATGCCGCCGATGGAGGTCGTGGCAAGATAGGTCAGCCAGAATTCAAGGCTGGGGGGCACCATCGTCGCAACCCTGTCACCCGGCTCGATGCCAAAAGCGATCAGCGCGCGGGCGATTGCATCGACCCGGTCCGAGACCTGGCTGTGCGTCAGCCGCACATCGCCATCGACGGCCGCGACAGAATCAGCCAGCACCTCGGCGTGGCTCGCTGTCAGATCATGAATGCGGGTGCAGCGCAGCTGCCGGGCAAATTTCGCCTGATTCGCCGCGCAAATTTGTGCGATTCCGGTCATGCATTCCCTCACCAGTCACATCGAATTGGCCAAGACCATAAGCCAAAAGGGCAGAACTGAGCAAATGTTTAGTTTTTGGGTGCAGGCATGATTCCCCGAAGGATGAGGTCAGTGTAGGCGCGGTGGCGCCTGCGCCAAAGGGTTCGGTCAAAACCCGAACGACCCAGAACCTTGTCGACAAATGGCTCCAGCAGCAGCGTCCCCAGTTCCATGTACATGATCAAAAGCGGCAACCAGAGCCGGTCAACGTCGTCGCGCACCAGCCCTTCGGCGTCCATCCGGTCGACACTGGTTCGCACAACCTGAAAAAAGCGTTCGAACAGACCCTGCCCCCAATCGCTCCCCTCCAGCAAGGCGCGGCGCATATAGGCTTTGGACACGTCCCAGTCGCCGATGTGGCGCCCGATCCAGTCCTCGGTCCATTCTTCGACAGCCTCAAGCCCCCGGGCCGCCGTTTCGGCGCTCGGCCGGGGTTCGGTGAGGATTTCCTCGAACTGCGCCAGAAAATACCGGTCAACCGCCTCGCGCAGCCCTTCCTTCGATCCGAAATGATGATTGATCAGCCCGACCGAGACATCGGCTTCGGCAGAGATATCGCGCACGGTGACGCCATCGAAGCCGCGTTCGGCAAACATCGCCATTGCGACCTTGATCAATTTGGTTTTGCCTTTTGAAAGCTCCACCACTTCTGCTGTTTTGGCCATTCTGTTTCCCACACACCCAGGGCCGACGTTCATAGCAGCCAATTTCGGCCCTGCCTAACCGGTTGCACATCGCTGAACATTTGTATAGCCTAGACCAAAATCCGGAGAGGGAAACAGGATAATGATCGACGTAGCAATTGTCTCGACGGCCCGCACGGCGATGGCCAAATCAGTGCGCGGCAGCTTCAACGCCACCCATCCCATCATACTGGCTGGCCATGCGCTGTCGCATGCAATGCAGCGCGCTGGAATCGACCCTGCCGAGATTGAGGACGTTATTCTCGGGTCCGGGATGCCCGAAGGCGCGACCGGTTTCAACATCGCCCGCAATGCCGCGATCAAGGCGGGTTGCCCGGTGACGACGAGCGGCGTTGCGATCAACCGTTATTGCTCATCCGGATTGCAGGCCATCGCCATGGCCGCCAATCGCATCCAGTGTGAAGGCGTGCCGATCATGGCGGCGGGCGGCGTCGAATCGATTTCGATGGTGCAGCTGTCGGGCCATATGAACATGCATGGTGCGACCGAAGCAGGGCTGTTGGCAACGCACCCGGCGCTGTGGATGGGGATGATCGAGACCGCAGAAATCGTTGCAGAGCGGTACGGCGTTACCCGTGAAGCGCAGGATCAATATGCGCTCGAAAGCCAGCAGCGCACCGCCGCGGCGCAGGCCGCAGGCAAGTTCGATGACGAGATTGTGCCGCTGAAAGCCATCTGGAAGAGCGTGGACAAGGCAACCGGCGCGGTCAGCGAAGCCGAAGTGCTGGTCGATCGCGACGAATGCAACCGCCCCGGAACCACGCTCGAATCGCTGCAAGGGCTGAAACCGGTGCTCAAGGGCGGAATGACCATGTCCGAGGGCAAAACTGTCACTGCCGGCAACGCCAGCCAGCAATCGGACGGGGCGAGCACGGTGGTGATGATGTCGGGCGACGAAGCCAGCCGCCGTGGCATCACGCCGATGGGTTGGTTCCGGGGTTTTGCGGCGGCGGGTTGCGAGCCGGACGAAATGGGCATTGGCCCCATTTATGCCGTTCCGCGCCTGCTCGAACGTCACGGCCTCAAGGTCAGCGACGTCGGCTTGTGGGAGCTTAACGAGGCGTTCGCCAGCCAGTGCCTGTACTGCCGTGACAAGCTGGGGATCGACCCGGCCATCTATAACGTCAACGGCGGCGCGATCTCGATCGGCCATCCCTATGGCATGACCGGTGCGCGCAGCGTTGGCCATGCGCTGATCGAGGGCAAACGGCGCGGCGTGAAATATGCGGTCGTCACCATGTGTGTCGGCGCTGGCATGGGAGCCGCAGGCCTGATCGAAATCGCGTGAGCCGCGTCCTCGTCACTGGCGGTCCCGGCTTTATCGGGCGGCGGGTGGTCCAGCGCTTTATCGATGCGGGCTGGGACGTGACGAGCTTTTCACTTGCCGGTGAACAAGCGTTCGCGGGTTGGAACGGGTCTGTCACGATGGCCTATGGCGATCTTGGCGATCACGCCAGCGTCGTGGAGGCTGCCAGCGGCTGCGATCTCGCAATCCATCTGGCCGCCCCCGTCGGCGTTGCTGGGCGCTATCAATGGCAATGGGATGTCATTGCCGAAGGTACGCGCAATTTCTGCGAGGTCATGGCGGCGCAGCATGGCCGCGCGGTGGTGGCTTCGTCGATTGCGGTTTATGGCACGCTGATCCAGACCCGGATCTGCCGCGAGGATGACGGCCATGGCCCGTGGGCGGGGGCCTATGGCCGCGGCAAACAAGGGCAGGAGCAGGTCGCACTGGAAATTGCGCAGCGCACGGGCATGCCGCTGACGCTGATCCGCCCTGCCAATGTCTATGGGCTTGGCGGCGCCAGCGCCTGGGGCGACCGGCTGCTCGATGCGCTGGCGGCAACCGGCGGCGCGGTGTTCGGCGATGCTGAGCATAATGATGCCGGGCTCGTCCATGTCGAGAATCTCGCCGACGCGCTGTTTCTTGCCGGAACGCGCCCTGAAGCGGTGGGCCGCACCTATAATGTCTGCGACGAAAATGGCGTGACCTGGCGGCGCTTCCTCGATGATATGGCGGCGGTTGTCGGCATGCCGCCACCGCCGGTCATCCCGCTGGCCGATGCGCTGGCCATGGTCAGCGCCAACGAAGACCCCGCAGCGCTGGTGGAACCCCGCGACCCGAGTGTGTTCTCCATGGAAGGGCTCAATCTGGTCGGCTTCGACAATCGGATCGATGCGGCGCGCATCCGTGCTGAACTTGGCTGGCAGCCGCAGAGAGGATATGCAGATGCCATGCGGGAAATCGCACAGAGCTGGCATATACGCGCCATCGCAAGCCAACGTTAGGACGTGGGGTTGTAGAGCAGGTGGTCCGTTTCCGCTAGATTTTCTGCCGTTGGTTCAGCATTTTACCGACGCTGAATGCAGCCGTTCAAATATTGCTTCACATCTAGTGCTGAACTAACCAGAGGTATGAACAAGATCGATTCCGACTACAAACTTCGACCCGCAACCAGCGGCGACCATGACGCAATTGCCGAAATTTGGCATAGCAGCGCAAGCCTTCCCGGCGTTGGCCCGC
>JAESGE010000292.1_pt1 | contig 11823 bp, 11 predicted proteins | sample 9269601 | NCBI WGS metagenome assembly JAESGE01 (sample SAMN14515569, study PRJNA621662) | algae metagenome | isolation source: Tolypothrix brevis GSE-NOS-MK-07-07A and co-occurring heterotrophs from wet... | place: USA: Grand Staircase Escalante National Monument, Utah | collected 2006-04-16
AACAGCAAAAGACATTGCTGGATGTACCAATGACAATGGTCAACTCATTGAGGAGCCGTGTGAGGTGAAAGTCTCACGCACGGTTTTGAAGACGAGTCGCTTAGGTGACTAAGCGGCTTAGTTTAACTACTCTACCATAGACCGGATGTTAGAAAGTGCTATGCAGCAAGGTTTTCCGATTTTACTCTACGACAAGAAGGGCGACCAACTACGGCTTCATGCACCGCTAGCTGCGCGTTATGGCTATAAAGTGCGAGTATTTGCCCCCGGTGAACCCTTTAGCGGTGTGATTAATCCTTTGGATTATATGCGTGATGCACGCGATGGGGTAATGGCAGGAGAAATTGGACAAGTGATTAACCGCAATGCTTCCAGTGGTGGTAAAAGTGACGAGTTCTTTGCTAAAGCCGGGGACTTGTTAGCTAAAGCACTTTTACAGTTAGTCAAGGGTTCTCCTTACCCAGATATGGCGATGCTTTATGCAGTGCTGCGGTTGCCAAAACTGGTACAGCGTCTTGACCATGCAGTACAGTCAAAAAGGTTGGATGAATGGGTGGCGACTTCATTTATTCAATTTTTGAGTGCCAAGGATGCAGAGAAGACTATTTCGGGGATTTTGACCACAGCAGCAGGTACTTTCTCATCTTTCATCCAAGCTGATTTGCTGAGGGCATTTATAGGGAAATCGGATATTCCCACTAAGCTTGAAGGTAGAGAAATGGTGGTGTTCAAGCTAGATGATGAACGCCGCAGTGTGGTTGGGCCTCTGCTGGCGGCTGCAATGCACTTGATGATTGTTGGTAATTTGAGCCGTCCCCGCAAAGATCCGTTGATTATTTCTTTGGATGAATTACCATCAATTAAGTTGGACAGATTACCGCAGTGGATTAATGAATATCGTTCCAACGGTGCCTGCTTTATTCTAGGTATCCAAAGTTTAGAGCAACTTTACGATATTTATGGGGATAAGATGGGGAGTGCGATCGCTTCTGCTTGTAGTACCCATGTTCTGTTCAATCCTGGTAACTACAAAACGGCTGAAGATTACTCCAAACGTTACGGAGAGAAGGAAGTGCTGATTAAAAATCGTACCACAGGGCGATCGCTTGGCGGACAAATGAGCCGTTCAATTAGCTGGAGTGAGAATTTACAAAAAATGCCCGTAATCAGTGCTGACGAAATTTTGAAATTTCCTCAAGGTAAGTGCGTAATTACCAGTCCTGGTTATAGTTCCGAGGGACAAGCTTCTATTCCTTATCCTTTAATTATTCCCGTGTCCAAAGCCGATGAAAAACGGGCGCATGATAGTGAGGCTCTTTGGGACACACAAGTTAAACCTGCTTTAGAAAGTCAGGTGACAATTCCTGATATTAAAACGCTAACACAAGCATTACATGAACGGATTGAGTCAGCAGCACGGATGTTGCCATTACCAGAAGAAGATGTAGCACCTGCACAGGAGTCTAGTAGCAGTGAAACTGATGTTTTAGAAAATTTCTCAACACGAGTTTATCAAACACCCGGATTGCAATGATAAGAGGCTGGTAGCTTTTTTCTACGGCTTAGTTTTAGCAACTTTAAGGTGCGTTTGCCCTGTACATCTGGGGTTCATTTGCATAGTTATTTAAAACGCCGTCTTCGTTAACTATTGTATACATAGTTTTTTTTGAAATTTGTTACTTTATGTAAATAAATATAACAATTATGTTACAAATAGTCAATGTCACTAGACCCAAAAGTTGTCAGGGTCTGGAATCATAACTGAGTAATTTAAGCGTTGAAAGCCTTATTCTTACGTTATGATTTGGTCAAACATTCATCACATAAGAAGCATAATTTGTCCGAAGACGCAAAATGCAATTATAAAGCTTCCGCAAGTGCTAATATTTTTCTCAGTTCAGTAATGCTTGTGTGTTTTTTAAAACTTGTGACTTTATTTGATAAAAGCAAGATACATCAAGGCTCGCAGCAACTAAGGATGCAAAATTTTACGTAGTGCCGATGAACGAAACAATTATAAACAAGTGATGTTCGTAGCGTTCAGGTTAAAAACAGGTTATCAATAAATAGAGAATAACTTTAACCGCAACTCATGTGTTTGAATACTAAAATTGTCAAAAATATCATTTATCAATTTACTTTTTTGATTTTTAAATAATTTTTTAGGAACTATTATGACTAAACCCAAAACTTGTCAGGGTCTGGAAGCATAAGCAAGTTATTCAAGTGGTTGAAACCTTTATTGTTGCGTTGAGAATTTCTTAACGATTCTTAATATTGGAAGCATAACTTGTCCGTATATCTAAAATGGAACCATAAAGCTTTCGTAAGTTCTAATATTTTTTTTAGTTCAGTAATATAGAGGTGTTTTTTGAGACAAAGTATTGACTGGCGTAGAAGAGATATATATCAAGGTTTTACCCTCATAAGCCATAAAATTGTACGTATTGTTTACATGAATTTACAATCATCAACGAGTAATTGATGAGCATCAAAGGTTAAGGGAAGTTAATCGCCTCCCCAATGCTTTTCACGATTCTTAATATGTGATTTTTATTGCTCTTGGAGAGTGGGAATTGACGGTTTAGGAAGAAATTCTCCGTTGTTTTTAGCGTCTTTGATAGACATTTCAATCAAAAACGCTGCAAGATTAGCCGTGGGGCGCCCTTGAGATGCAGCCCACACTTCCAAATCCTCTAAAACGCTATTGGGCAAAGTAACGTTAATTCGTTTACTCACATTAATAGTTTACCAGTATCTATGAATTAACTGCTTTCCCAGTTTACCCGTCAGGTTAACTTTATAGAAGTTACATCATATTTACATCAGTATAGATATAAATAAGATAATAGAAGCAAAAAATTGCCCAGGTGGCGGACGTGTAACAATGGGGTGTAACCATGATGACACAAGAAGAATTTAGCCGATGGTGCATAAACCGAAGCTTGAAGGCCGAAGCAAGACAGGAAATTGAAAGAATTCGCTATTGCGCGCCATCCCGTAGCGTCTGTGGTCGGTGTAGAAACGTTTCAGGGCGTTATCCGAGCCGTAAAATGGGCGCCACGATTCAATTTGAATCTCATAAAGTTGAGCTTCCTTTTATTTATCAGTTAGAGCATTCAGAAGATGTTTTAGAGTATTACGACCAACCACCTTCTTTTAAAATTCAATATCTTTCGGCATCCGGGCGTAATTTAGGCGTGATGATTACTCCAGATTTTTTTGTAATTACCTTGGATAGTGCGGGCTGGGTCGAGTGTAAAACAGAAACAGAATTAGAGAAATTAGCACAAAAAAGCCCTCACCGTTACCAGCGAGATATTAATAATAATTGGCAATCACCACCTTCAAAAGAATATGCCAAACAGTTTGATTTTGACTTCCAACTATGGTCGAGTGCCAGAATTAATTGGACATTACAGCGTAATCTAGAATTTTTAGAAGATTACTATAATAGTGATTTGTCGTTAATACTTGAACGCGACAATATAATTACTTCATTGGTAGAAGCACACCCCGGAATTTCTATTGCTGAGTTATTGGACTATAAAGGAGTAAATGCAGACAATATTTATAGTCTCATAGCAGCATCAGAAATATACGTAAATTTAAATACACACACCTTAGTAGAAGCTGACAAGTGTCAAGTTTTTAAATCCCGTGTGATAGAAAATTCTTTTAATGCAATTATCTGTACGGAAAGTTCAGATAAAATGATTGCGCCTCCAATAATCGATTTAATGCCAGGTACGTCAGTATTTTATGATGGCGTTTGCTTAAATATTATTTTGGTTGGTCAAGATTATCTTTTACTTAGTGCTAAAGGACATGAGACTACCGAATTCAAAATAACTGAGTTATCAAATTTGATTAACTCCGGTAAAATCCAGATAAATCGAGTACTGAATCAATCGCAAATTTATGCACAAGCAATAGAAATATTTAAACAGGCTTCGACAAATGATTTAATCGAAGCTAATCGTCGTTTTAGTTTATTAAAGCCTTATCTAGATGAACCAGTGACAACTGGTATACCAAAAGAAAGGTCTTTAAGACGTTGGCTCCGTAATTATCAGCAAGCACAACAGAATTACGGTTATGGCTATCTGGGATTAATATCGCTTTCGGAGCGTAAAGGCAATCGAAATAGAAAATTACCCAAACATCTTATAGACCTGTTAGAAAAATTTATTAGTGAAGAATATGAAAATAAAAAACAAAAAAATAAACAAGCTGTTTATGCTTCGTTTGTTCATACTTGCTCTCAATCGGGGATTAGCGATGAGCAAATCCCTAGTTATAAAACTTTTATAGCAGAAATCAAAAAACGCCCAAAATATTCGAGAGTAGAAAAACGTTCAGGTACTCGTGCAGCATATGAATTTGAAGAATTTTATTGGGAACTAGAATTATCCACACCTCGACATGGTGATTTTCCCTTTCATATCGCTCACATTGACCATACTGAGTTAGACATTGAACTCAGGTGTTCTAAAACAGGAAAAGTTCTAGGAAGACCTTGGCTAACTTTATTAGTAGATGCATTTACAAGAAGAATTTTAGCAATTTATATCAGTGCTTTTGAAACTCTCAAACCAATCATAAGTAACTGTGGAGAATCACGTATTATTTTTATTGTTGGTCCAACAGGAGTAGGTAAAACAAAATTACGTTTACTAATTGAAAAATGGATAATAGAGTCATCGTTATCTTTCTTACAGTTTGACAGAGATTGTATTCCTGTCGCCAGTATGGAAGCACGTCTGTCCTCTGGAGGTTTATTTAATTTTAAAGACCACCTCAAGCGTTGCTTATACGCCCTAGCAGAACCGCCAGAATTAATTAAAAACAAGATAAATTACGGAACTTCTGGTGTCTATCATAATCTTGATGGAGAATTAATTATTAAACCAACGATTTTGGAAACGGAATTAGGATGGGCATTAGAGCAAGCTTTAAGTCATCGACGACCTAAAATTTTTTTTATTGATGAAGCTCATCATTTATTAGCTGTCGCTAGTGGGCGAAAACTAACAGATGTGCCTGAAGCTATTAAATCATTAGCAAATATCACTCAAATATTACATGGATTAATTGGAACTTATGATTTACTAACTCTTCATGATGTTGGAGACCAGTTAAGTCGGCGTAGTATATATGTTCATCTGCCTCGGTACAATGCTGAATTTATAGAAGATAGAGAAATTTGGCAAAGTATAATTTGGAATTTTCAGCGTCAAATACCGACCGACGAGCAACCAGATTTTTTATCACATTGGGAGTATTTATATTCACGCAGCTTGGGATGTGTTGGTATCCTCAAAAATTGGTCAAGAAACGCTCTTGGAGAAGCATTAAATGAAAATGCTTCTACCGTTACACTTAAGCATTTAGAAAAACGAGCTTTATCAGTTGGTCAATGTCGAAATATTCTCAAACACATTCAATCCGGAGAAGCTAGATACGCAGAAATCGAAGGAAAGATAGAAGAATTATACCAAGATTTAGGTTTGCGTCTTCCACCTGTATCTAAATTCCAGCAGCACTCCGAACCAAAATATCAAGATGTTGAACCTAAAAAACCTAAAAAATCAGTTGGAATTCGTAAACCATTACGCGACCCAATAGGAACAGAAAATGCAGTTTGAAAAATTAACATTATATACACGTTATGATTTAGACACCCCAGATATAACACAACGCAGTATTTTATACTGCCTAGAGCCAATTGGGGTTGGAACACCTAAATGTGAAAGTTTAATAAGCTATCTCATTCGTTTAGCCGAAACTCATTGTGTGATTCCAGAAAAATTACTTAAGTATCAAATTTATCCGCTTTTTTGGGGTCATGATGATGTATCTACTCATTCTCAAGGAATTATTAGAAGAATCTTTAAAAGTCATCATAATATCAAGACATTAAATTTAAGTGGTTGGTACACGTCGAAGTTAGTTGAATCTTTAGAATTATTAACATTACATAAAGATTTAACTTGTTTGACCATGATGCATTGGCAAGAATTAATTAATCATGTTCACTTCTGGAGTTACTATAAAGCTTGGTGTCCTTTATGTTATGACTATTGGCGCTCTTATAATCTACCTATATATGAACCATTACTATGGTGTTTTGAGCCAGTTATAATATGTGAACATCATCATTCTCCTTTAGTTACACAATGCCCTCACTGTAATCACCAATCAGTGATGATAACAGCCACTTCACGTCATGGATATTGTAATCATTGTGGACAATGGTTAGTAGATAAAGAAAAATTATCACTTTCTAGCTTATCGGCTGTTGAAACAGCATTACAGTTGGACTTAATCAAAATTCTTGGTTCATTAATCGCTTTCACCCCCGAAGCCAAGAAGAGTGCCAAAAAAACATTTTACAAACAAGTTATTGCTTACTTTCAACTTCAAGAATTAGCAACTATTGAATTGTCTAATCGTCAAATTTCTTCAAAACCAATATATAAATCCATGACTCATACAGGGCGTACTGTTCAAGATTTTTGGAGAGCCTTGTCTCCAATGGCTTTAAATCATGCTTTTATATACTAAAACCGGACAAAAATATTTAAAATGAATTTATTTTTCAATTTATAAATTTATAACTGTTGGAAGCATAATGTGTCCGGAAGGCGATTGGAAGCATAAGATGTCCTTTACTGCCAACTTATGGTTCCAGTTATAACTATAATGTCAGTTTTTAGCATTCCCCAGCCTCATTGTAAACTATCTACACGACCGTATATGTGTGAGTGTAGACATGGCAAAAATCGAGCGCGAATCCATCAACTTCAAACTCCCCAAACCCTTAGCTGACGCACTTCGAGCCAAAGCTGCCGAGCTAGACACCACCGCTACCAATTTAGTCATCGAGGGGCTGCATCACATCCTGGGAGAGATTCCGGGTATAGAAGACAGTGTAGAAACCCGTCTTGACCAACTCGAAGCTAAATTAAACCACCTCTCTAACAGTACAGATAAGCGTGTAGATAGTGGTGTAGACAACAGACTTAGTTTGTTAGAGCAGAAACTAGAAGCACAAGCTTTACAGTTGGCAAAAATTGAAGGAGTTATAACAACCCTTAGTCAGCAGCGATCGCATACGGGTGGAGGCTACAGAAGGCAAGCTTTTAATTATCATCCCCCACAACTTGAACTTCAGCCTTACACTAGTGAGAATTTAGCGAAAAGATTGGGAGTTGATATCGCAACCCTAACTCGTGAGCGAGAAAACAACACCCCGGCTGAATTTGAAATTTGGTGTCGTCGCAAAGATCCAAGCCCGGTGGGGTGGCGGTATAGCGAAAAAGATGGGAAATACCATCCAGTGAAGTAGTGCGGTTCGTTGGTAGCTAAATCCATAAGCTATCCAGGTAAATACATTTACATGTAGCCTCAGGGCAAACGCCGGACAGTCAATAAGAATGCCTCAATCTCAATAAAACCCCCATTAATCGCATGAAGGTCTGTTTATTGACAATGATTTAGGCGATCGCGTTGATAGAAAAACTCTCAACATTTGCCAATGGCAGAGGCATTAGTCTCTTAAATCTTGACTTCTGGAATAGCTTCTAAATTGACCATTGACCATAACTCAGGAATGACTATGTTTGATTGTGATTTGTTATCTGGAGATTGAGTCAGTAGTTTAATTAACCATTTTTCAGTTTGCATCTGATCCTTTTTATTCCAGCGTACATCTAATCTTTGGGCTGGTTTAACAGGATGTAATGCTAAAATTACGAGTTGTATTTGGTTAGGAGTAACTGAGTATTGTCTAGCCGTAGTCCACAACTTTACCCGGTCTTGCCAGCTTAAATGTGGATGACGTATAGCCCATTCATAAAGCCTGGGAATACCTTGTTTAAATGCTATATTTGTTAATACTTGAATAAAGTGCTTGTCGTCATTAATTGCAAGAGGCGCAATAACTGGATTATCGACTAATAACTTCTTGCGAGATTTAAATATTTCCGGTGCAAGTTCCTGTGTTTGAGAAACCCACTGAGCAATTTGAGGATAGGCATTTAATAAAGGTTCTACAGTCAGTCCTAAAAATAATTGTCTCATCACCAAAGAGAAGTTATCTGCAACTATAGAGTCAAAGGCAGAGCGATTTGGATGATATTTTTGACTGGGTAATAGGACTTGTTGTTGTGTTTTAGTAATTTGTTGAATATCGGCAAGATTAATTACTGGCATGGTGGAGAGAATATAACATCTCTCCCATGCAGCGGTAAGCTGCAAATTAATTATACGTACAGCCAAGATACAAGAACTAGCTGTCATTTCCAATTCGCAATTCGCAATTAATAATACCCCACGCATGAATGCGGGGGCTTGAATATTGATACTACGTGTTTTGTTTCTTTTCATAATTGAAATTAGGGGCTTGTACCCTAAATGAATCAATTATGAATTACGTCCGCAATTGCGAATTGCGAACTGCGAATTGCGAATTGTTCGGTCAATATGATCAATCCTCTACTTCCGGCTCGCCAATTGTCTTCTGTGCGCCATGACGAATATGGAGAATTCTCACCGTGAGAACAGGCTGATCTTCAAGAACCGTAAATAGAATACGATAGGTTTGTTTTCCTTGCCCGTAAAGAAGAGTCGCGAATTTCTTGACTAAAAAAGGCATCCTCTCGAGCGATTGGACAGCGCCGAGGCATTTCTTGCAGAGAGACGATTGCTTTAATCAGCCCTTGATACCAGAGTTGGGCGCGTTCATCTGTGGTAAACTGAGAGAAACTTAAGAATGCGGCATCCGCTTCGGCTTTCGCAATGCTAGAGAAATCAATGCGGTACGTCATGCTTCAAGAGACAATCCATATTTCTGATTTTGTTCAGCAATGAAGTCCTCTAAACTCGAAAATTGTCCTTGCTCAAAATCATCAAGCCCACGTTGGATTCCCTTTAAAGCCTCAAAAAAATCTTGATCGTCCAAACTCAGTCCTAAAGTCAGCACCGCTAGCGCCATTTGCGAAATATCTTGTCCAGTACTTTCAGCACGCTGCCGCAGCAGTGCCTCAACTTTCGGTGGCAGATCAAGTGTAATGGACATTGTGAGTTTTCCGAGCGTGATACTGGTTTTATTATAGCGATGCCTGCGGCGGGCTACGCCTACACACCTTATAGATTGGGTAAAGCGGACTCTCAAGTGTGGGAGTGCTTCAGCTACGCCCGTTGTAGACATCGCGCTAATTCTAGATACCTGTAAAATTAAGCTGCAAGCGATGGCAACTCTTAAAGACGCTACGCGTAGCAAGCTTTTGAGTAAGGGTACGCCAAAGCCAACTCTTGGAGACGCTCCGCGTAGCTTGCAACTCCTGCGGAGTAAGGCTAACGCATATCTTAGTGAACTACTCCGCCGTAAGACGGACGAAGCTTCCCAATTCATCGGGAATAGCCTCCAGAACTCCGTAGTACTAGAAAGTCTGACATTCCCTCCAAGGGCAGGAGTCCTGGTTCCCAAGACCCAAATCTTTTTCTTGCAACATATACCTATTAGCTTGGTTTTCGCTTATGGCATTGATGGTCAAGACCAAATAATTATATCATTAAACAAATTGTGTCCCAAATTCTTATGGAGTTTCTGGGATGAATAGTGGCTTAACTTATGAGCAAGAAACCTTTGTGCAAGATAGTATTCCTGTTAGATTGGGAAAATTGGCAACTAATTTAGCACGGATAAGTCAACTTTTCAGTGACTCTACGCATGAGGATGTGGTCAAAAGTCTGATTAGAGAGACTATGTATTTTCTTGAGTGGATAGCCCCAGATATAAATATTGACAATGCTTTTGAGTTAGCAAACTTAGGAAGGTTTCTCACACGCTGGCTGTTTAACTGGGAACAAGCCTGGAATAACACAGAAGCTAAAAACCAGATTATTCAAGAACTTGGCACTTGGTCAGACAGTGTTTTGCAAATGTCAAAATTACCTGCTGTACAACAATCCTAACTGATAATGACTCAATCCCAACCTCCATTACCACAACCCAAACTAGAATCTGCTGGTATTACCTCTGACCAGTATTTTGAATTTACCCCAGAAAAGTTGGAACTTAGTAACGGATATTTGGGTTATGGTGGACAAGACCAACTTGGGTTTCACTTGTCTGTTCTCACCAACATGGGATTGTTGACAGCAGCTCGACATACAAGTTTGTCACTGTGGCTAGAAGCACTCAAAGGTGTGGTAAGAGAAAAACTACCGACTGTCAACACTCAACCAGAAGTAGCAGAAGCAATGCTCAATCGATTTAATCGGGCGATCGCAGACTTGGAGGCAGTGATAGAGTATCTGGGACAATAAAATCTGGAAGTTGAGCGATGTTTACGACGATGCTTGTGTCAAACATGAGGTGTAGGGCTACGCCCCGGTGGAGGCGATCGCATCTAACAACAATAATCCCATTTGCTTCAATAAAGCAGTGTTACCATCAAGGCAACCATGTTGAATTAGACACTTGGCACAGCCAGTATCGCAATTGCAATCTCGTGCGATCGCTCTCGCAGCACCAGCAAGTTTTGGCAGATGTTTAAACACAGCTTCAGCCGCACCATTACCACCATCACTGGTATCATAGAAATAGCCTGTGTAATTGTTATTTTCCCCTAACTCCTTCACTACTGTAAAATTCACCTGTTTTGGGTCAACTCTAGCCACCAGCTGTAGCGCTCTCATAATTTGATGTCCAAAGCTGTGGATAGCAATCAAGGTACTGGAATATTCCCACAATTGTTGATAGCCCGGTGGAATCGGTTCTCCACTGCGGGTTAAATTGGTTCTAGTTTCCAAGGCATTGTGCTGGAGGAATTCCCGCGCACTTGAGTTAATCGCTACTTTGACCATTGGTGCTGAAAATTGAGTACGGAAAGGCTGCTCAAACTTTTCTTCTGACAGGGTTTTCACAATTACAGCTTTGCGTGTGAGTTTGCTACAAAGCGGACAACGATGTTCTTTAGGTAGCGGCTCTTTGTAGTTAAGACACCGTTTGTTCAAACAAGTCTGCTCATAGATTTGGGTCATTAAACTGTAACCACTGGTAATGTGTTTAACCTCACCAAAACTAAGTGACAGGGTTAAGTATTCCTGACAGTCATCAACTTCACTGACTTCAGAAAACAGCAATGGTAACTTCACCGGATCTGTCAGCACTGTTAGGCTGCTGGTTTCTGACTCTGTAACTGCAACTGTAAACAGTGAGCTATCTGCTGTCTGTTTTAAAATTGCTTGCTTGCTGTTCAAGTCAAGGGAGATGCACTGATAAGTCAGCATTCGTCCATTGGCATCTTGTCGTTTGTAGATGGCTTGGGGATGGACTTCTCGGTGAGCAATATCCTCTGAGATTTCCTCCAGTTCTTCCCCAGATTCTGCATCTACTAGTTTGATGGTAGTTTGGGATAAGCCACCCCGAAAGTTAACATCTTTATGGGGATAACCCTTTGCCCACAGTCCATTACGACCTTTATTTAGATGCCCTTGAGCTAACAAAAGTTTTGCTACCTCGTAAGCTGCTGTGCCAAAGTAGTGCTTTATTTTATTAGTAGGAATACCAGTTTCGGCTGCTGCACACATCAAATGTTTAGCAGCAAAGATGGGATATTCGTCATTAAAGAAGACTTCCTCAGCTTCTGGCGATACCAGCATTTCTGGATGTTCTGCTACATAGCACTGAAATACCCCATGCATAAATGCAGGGGGTTCTAACTCACTACGCGAGTTTCGTTTACCCGGAATGGTTCCGACTCCTCACGCGCTATTAGAGCGCTGGACATCTGCTCTGACCCATCATTACTA
>JAESGE010000293.1_pt1 | contig 11566 bp, 9 predicted proteins | sample 9269601 | NCBI WGS metagenome assembly JAESGE01 (sample SAMN14515569, study PRJNA621662) | algae metagenome | isolation source: Tolypothrix brevis GSE-NOS-MK-07-07A and co-occurring heterotrophs from wet... | place: USA: Grand Staircase Escalante National Monument, Utah | collected 2006-04-16
ACAGAAACGATGCTGGTCTCCTCCCGCAACTCGCGCAGCGCGGCGCGGTAGGGGTCCTCGTGCGGGTCGATGCCACCTTGCGGCATCTGCCATTCGTGGTTGACGGCGACATGCTCGCGCAAGGCCTTGTTGGCGCGGCGGCCCATGAAGACCTTGCCTCGCGCATTGAAGACCGCCAAGCCGATGCAAGGGCGGTAGCCCTCGGGCGGTGGGAGATGTCCAGCGGTCATCGGCCCGGTTTCGGCAGCGAGCCGGTGCTAAGAGCAGGGCGGGTCCCAGCCACGGAACTCACCGGCACCAGCACGAGGCCCTTGGCCTCCAGTGTCTTGATCCAGCGGGCGATCCGCTCGACCGTCATCGGCAGGGCGGTGGCGTTCGCGACCGCGACCCCGCTCTCGCGCGCCATCTGTTCAAGCCGGGCCAGTTGCCGGTCGATCGCCTCGGCCTGCACGCTGGTATCGAGGACAAGATCGGTTCGCACGAGGGGCGCGCGGGAGGCTGGGGCGGCGGCGCCCAGCAGGCTCCGGGGCGAGGAACCGTCATCGACGACCATCAAGCCGCGACCCGCGAGTTCCTTGACGATGGGATAAAGCGCCGATTCATCTGCCGTGAACCGCCCGCCCATGAAGTTGACGATGCCGACATAGCCGGTGAAGCGCGATAGCGTCCAATGCAGGCGCTCGATGTTGTCGGATGCCTTCTGGCCGGAGATCAGCGTGTGAGGGCCCGGATCATTATCGGGATAATCGAACGGCTCCATCGGCACCTGCAGGAAGACCTCGTGCCCGTCGGCGCGGGCCCGGGCGACGTTGCGCTCGAGTTCGGCGCCGTAGGGTGCGAAGGCAAGCGAAACCGCGCCCGGCAGACGGGCGATGACATCGCTGGTGGCGCTCTGGCTGATGCCCATGCCGCCGATGAGGATGGCGATGCGGCCCGCCGGCTTGGCGCCCGCCGGCAGGTCCGCCGGACGGGCATAGATCCTGGCCGAGGTCGAGCCATCCTCGCCGATTCGGGGCAATTGGCCGTGGCGGGAGCGCTCGACCAGACGCTTGTCGGGAGCAGGCGCGAGCTTGACCACGACGGGATCGGCGATGCGGATGACCACGGAACCCGGCGCTTCCGAGCCGGGACGAACCACCGTGACGCCGGCCTCGATCTCCAGATCCTTGGCGCTCTGGACCGGATCGTTCGTGGCTGGCCGGATGGCGGCGGTTTCGCGCTGCGTCTCGATGGGCACCTGGGGCCGGACGATCTTGGCGATCGGCGCCATGGCAACGGGTTGGCCGCCGAGCGGATTGTCGTTCAGCGCCGCGAAGGCGCCGATGCCAGCGAGGACGGAAAGCGTGAGCCCAGCCGCCGCGCGCGAGAGCCAGCGCGGGGCCGCGACCGCCCTGCGCCTTGGGCGATTCACGCCCAAAGGTCGGTCGAGTTCGTTAGGCGCCGCCGCAGCCACCAGCCGACGTCCCTTTCATGAGTGCCCCTGTCTCAACTGATTCGATAACGTGAAATGGTTAATGTCCGTTGACCAAATCGCCGGCGCATCGGTTGGATCGCGCGATTTTCACGAGAAAGCGGAATGCGCACCAGGCTCCTGCGCTCAAGCCGGCCTGCTGAACGTAAAAAAGGCGCGATGCGTTATCCGCCTCGCGCCTTCTGTCGTGGTTGCGAAAGCCGCCAGCGGCCGCTCAGTTCGGCTTAGGCGCCTCCGCCGGCGCGGCGGCATCGTGCTTGATGCCGCGAATCTGGTCGAGGGCGGCGGCAAGCTGCTTGTCCTTGGTCGGATCGGGCGGAATGTAGGAGGACGAACCGGACTTTTCGTCCTTGCCTTCGCCCGCCTTCAGGTGGCCCTTGAGCCCGGCCTCACCCTTGGTTTCGTCCTTGCCCTTCAATTCGTCGGGAATATCCTGCAACACCTCCACGTCCGGGCTGATACCAGTCGCCTGGATCGATTTGCCGGATGGGGTGTAGTAGCGCGCCGTCGTCAACCGCAAAGCGCCGTTGGAGCCGAGCGGAATGATGGTCTGCACCGAGCCCTTGCCGAAGGAGCGCGTGCCCATGACGACACCGCGCTTGTGGTCCTGAATGGCGCCAGCGACGATTTCCGCGGCCGAGGCCGAACCGCCATTGATCAGCACGACGACGTTCTTGCCCTTGGTCAGATCGCCCACCTTGGCGCTGAAGCGTTGGGTTTCCTCGGCGTTACGGCCCCGCGTCGAGACGATTTCGCCCCGGTCGAGGAAAGCGTCGGACACCAGGATCGCCTGATCGAGGCGACCGCCGCGATTGTTGCGCAGATCGATGATGTAGCCCTTGGTCTTGTCGGCGCCGATTTCGCTGGTGGTTTTTTCCAGCGCCTTCTTCAGCCCGTCGAAGGTCTGTTCGCTGAAGGTGGTGATGCGGATGTAGCCGACATCGCCCTCGACGCGGGAGCGGACTGCCGGCACGACGATGTTCGACCGCGTCAGCGTGAATTCCAGCGCATCCTTGCGACCCGGACGCTCGATCTTGATCTTGACCTGGGTATTGACGAGGCCACGCATCTTCTCGACGGCCTGCGTCAGCGTCAGGCCTTGGACGGCGTCGCCATCGATCTCGCGGATGAGATCGTTGGTCATGATACCGGCCTTGAAGGCGGGCGTGTCGTCGATCGGGGTGATAACCTTCAGCAGGCCTTCCTCCATCGTCACCTCGATGCCAAGGCCGCCGAACTGGCCGCGCATGTCGATGTCCATGTCGCGGAAGCTCTTTGCGTCCATATAGCCAGAATGCGGGTCGAGCGACGTGAGCATGCCGTTCACGGCCGACTCGATCAGCTTGGCCTCGTTCGGCTTCTCGACATAGTCGGTCCGGATCTTCTCGAATATGTCGCCGAAAAGGTTGAGGCTGCGGTAGGTTTCGGCCGATGCCGCCACCGCGCTTGTCGACGAAAGCAGCCGGGTTTCGAGAGCCGCGACCGTGAGACCGGCCCCGACCATCGCGCCTGCGAGAACGAGAGAGAACTTGCGCATTATCCGCGAACCTTTTCGCCTTGAGACTTCGCCCACCACGGCCCCGGATCGAACGGCGCTCCGTCCTTCCGAAATTCGACATAGAGAACGGGCTGACCCTCGTCGACGCCGTCCGTCCTGCCGTCTCCGCTCGTCTTGCCCTCTCCCGCAGCCTGAACCGCCGGGGAGAACTCACTCATCATTGCCACAGGTTCACCTGCTAGCACAAACTGTCCGGTAACCACATTTATGCGTTGCATTCCCGCGAGCAAGATATAGTAGCCCCCGCCGGCGTTCAGGATCAAGAGTTGACCAAACGATCGAAAGGGCCCGGCAAAGGCCACCGAGGCGTCCGCTGGCGCCGAAACAAGCGCTTTCGACCGGGTTGCGAGGGAAATGCCGCGGGTCGTGCCGCCAAATCCGTCATTCGCTCCATAGGCACGGATTTGTGAACCGGCCACGGGCAGCGGCAACACGCCACGGGTTTCGGCAAACGCGATCCGGGGAGCGAGGCGGGCCGGGTCCTTCAGGGCCAGGGCGGCCATGCGGTCGCGCTGCTCGCGTGTGGCCGAGTCGCCAAGGCGCCGCGCATCATCGACCAGGCGCGCCGTCGCGGCGATCTCCTTCTCGATCTGATCGACAAGTTCGCGCATCGTCCGGGCCTCGCGGAGCAGGCCGTCGGCGCGCGATTTCTCACGGTCGGCATCGCCGGCTGCGTCGGTCTCGCGCTGCTTGCGGGCATCGATCAAGCGGGCGAGGCGCTGGCGTTCTGTCGCCAGGTGTTCGAATTCATCGGCCAGCGCCTTGCGGTCGGCGGCGATGCCACCGCGCAGGCGAGCGAGTTCGCCCAGGTCGCTGGCGAGCATTTCGATCTCCTGGCGCAGTTCGGGCACCACGGCGCCCAGCAGGATGGAGGCGCGCACGGCCGCCAGCATATCCTCGGGCCGGACGATCACGGCGGGTGGGGGTCGGCGCCCCATGCGCTGGAGGGCGGCCAGCACCTGCGCGATGAGACCGCGGCGCCCCTCGAGCGACCGGCTGATCGCCTGTTCGCTGGCCGTCAGCGTCGCCAAACGTGATTCCAGCCCGTCGATCCGCCGCTCGAGGCCTTGCGTGCGCGACGTGGTTTCGATCAGGGCTGCGTTGAGCGCCGCCTTGTCGGCGCGGATGCCGGCGATTTCCGATTCCAATTTCGCGCGCAAGGAGGCGCTGGCGGCCAACCGCTCCTCGACGGCCTTGAGTTCGGCTTCGCGAGCCTGCTTCTCGGCCGTCTTCTCGGCCGTGCGGGTGGCGGCCTCGCGTTCGATCTGCTCGATATCGCCGCGCGCGGGCTCGACCGGCTGCGCGGCGCCGGGCAAAACCCAGCCGGCCATGCACGCCAAGGCCAGCATGACCGCCGTTGCGCTGCGCCAGAGGCCGCCCGATCTCGTCATCTGCGGGTCCGAATCATGCCCGATGATAGGGGTGTCCGCCGATAATCGTCAGCGCGCGGTAGATTTGTTCGAGTACGAGGACGCGGACCAACTGGTGGGGCAACGTCATCGCCCCGAACGACACGACCAGCGTCGCGGCGAGCCGACAGCTTTCCGACAGACCATCGGCGCCGCCAACCACGAAGGTCGCGGCCGTGGTTCCGGCGTCGCGTGCCGCGCTCAGCCTGCGGGCGAAGGCCTCGCTGTCGGTCGCGCTGCCGCGCTCGTCGAAGGCGATCAGCAGGCCGGGCGAGATGCGCGCCAGCAAGGCCTCGCCCTCCTGCCCCTTGCGATCCTCCGGCCGACGCTCGCGGCTCTCGGGCAGTTCGATCATTTCGGGTCCGAGAAAGCCGAAAGCCCGGCCGAAAGCCCGAATGCGTTCCTCGTAGCGCCGGCAAAGCTCGCGCTCGGGCCCATCTTTCAGGCGGCCGACCGCCAGGACGGCGAGGCGCATGAGGGCCTCAGCCGGTCAATTGTTCAGTCGGCCGGTCGACGCCCCACATCTTTTCGAGATTGTAGAATTGGCGTACCTCGGGACGGAAGACATGGACGATGAGGTCTCCGGTATCGATGAGCACCCAATCGCAGGCCGGCTGACCCTCGACACGCAACGGACCCATGCCCGCCTGCTTGAAGGCTTCGGTTACGCTGTCCGAGATCGCGGCGACATGCCGGTTTACCCGCCCGGTCGCGATGATCATGGCGTCCGCGATCGAGGTTCGACCGCGCAGATCGATGGTCATCACATCCTCGGCCTTCATGTCCTCGAGCGTGCGCTGGACCATGGCGATGGCGTCGGCGGCGGGATTTGGTCCGATGGGGGCGGAGATGTCGTCCGCCGCGGCCGGATCGGTCGTCGTGTCCGGCTTCTGGGTGTCGCGCATCCCGGATGCGTCTTCCCCCGCCTTCGTCTTGCTGGCTCGGGGGGTCTTGGGCTTGCCGGTGGCGATTGTACGGGTCAGTGCGTTTGTTCCTCAGCGGTCGCGCGGGGGCGGAATGGCAATGGCGGTATAGCAGTCCATATAGAGTTTACGCTCCAGGCGCGTCTTTTTCAACGTCTTATGGCAACATCCCAAGTGGTCGTCGGTTCCAGCGTCCGATTCGTTCGTCCTCTCGATGCCTGTCGACCCCATCTTGTCTCCATCCTGGCACGTCTCCATCCTGGCATGTCTCCATACTGGCGTGTCTCCATACTGGCGCACGGGGTATCGTCTTGGCACGCCGCGTCGGGCATCCCACATGTGAGGCGGCGTGTAGCGTGGGCGGCACACGCGTTCGAAGGGGCTGGGAGCTGAATATATCCGGTTGCCGCGCATTCAGTCGTCATTCGGATGACGGGCTTCAATGCGAGGATTGCTTGACGTTTCCCGTCTCTCTGGACCCCGGCTGCCGGCGCGGTTAAACGTGCAGGCGAAATTGAATGCGCAGCCTCCCGAAGGCGGCTCGGCTCGCTGGCGATAGCAGGCCTGCCCGGTCGATCGTCCGTCCAGAAAGGCCCAAGAAAGGCCCAAGATGCTTGGTTCGTTTGCGAAGAAGTTTTTCGGTTCGGTCAATGACCGCCGGGTGAAGGGCTATCGGCCCAAGGTTGCGGCGATCAACGCGCTCGAGCCTGAACTCATGGCCCTGTCGGACGAGGCCCTGCGAGCCCGCACCGACGATTTTCGGCGCCAGGTCGCCGACGGCGCCGACCTCGATGATCTGCTGGTGCCAGCCTTCGCCACCGTGCGGGAGGCGGCGCGACGCGTACTCGGTCAGCGGCCCTACGATGTGCAGCTGATCGGCGGAATGGTCATGCACGAGGGCGCGATCGCCGAAATGAAGACCGGCGAGGGCAAGACCCTGGTCGCGACCCTGCCGGTCTATCTCAATGCGCTCGCGGGCCAAGGTGTGCATGTCATCACCGTCAACGATTATCTCGCCCGTCGCGACTCCGAATGGATGGGGCAGATCTACAGCTTCCTCGGCATGAGTGTCGGGGTGATCGTGCACGGCCTCGACGATGCCGAGCGCCAGGCGGCTTACGCCTCTGACATCACCTACGGGACCAACAACGAGTTCGGTTTCGACTATCTGCGCGACAACATGAAATATGAAGTGGCGCAGATGAGCCAGCGCGGCCACCACTTCGCCATCGTCGACGAGGTGGATTCGATCCTGGTCGATGAGGCGCGCACGCCGCTGATCATCTCCGGGCCGCTCGACGACAAGTCCGATCTTTACGTCTCGATCGACGCGCTCCTGCCCAAGCTCGTCAAGGGCGACTTCGAAGTCGACGAAAAGCAGCGCACGGTGTCGCTGACGGAGGCCGGCAACGAGCATATCGAGAATTTGCTGCGCGAGGCCGGGCTCCTGAAGGACGGCGATCTCTACGACGCGCAGAATGTCACGTTCGTCCACCACATCAACCAGGCCCTGCGGGCACATGCGCTGTTCACGCTCGACAAGGACTACATCGTACGCAATGGCGAGGTGGTCATCATCGACGAGTTCACCGGCCGCATGATGCCGGGCCGGCGCTATTCGGAAGGCCTGCATCAGGCGCTGGAAGCCAAGGAAAAGGTTCAGATCCAGCCCGAGAACGCGACGCTCGCCTCGATCACTTTCCAGAACTATTTCCGGCTCTACGAGAAGCTCGCGGGCATGACCGGCACCGCTGCTACGGAGGCCGAGGAATTCCAGCAGATCTACAAGCTGGAAGTGGTGGAAATCCCCACCAACGTGCCGGTATCGCGCGTCGACGAGGATGACGAGGTCTATCGCAGTTTCGACGAGAAGGTGCGCGCGATCATCCGGGAACTGGAGAAGGCCAGCGCCCGCCGCCAGCCGGTGCTGGTTGGCACGGCGTCGATCGAAAAGTCGGAGCTTGTTGCCGAACTGCTGGTCAAGGCCGGCTACAAGATGATCGACTTTTCGGACCCTTACGCGCTGGATAGCCTCTACGCGGCGGCACGGGAAGGGCGCAGCACCAAGCAGTTCGCCGTGCTCAATGCCCGCTTCCATGAGCAGGAAGCCTATATCGTGGCCGAAGCCGGCGTGCCCGGCGCGATCACCATCGCCACCAACATGGCCGGCCGCGGAACCGACATCAAGCTCGGCGGCAATGTCGAGATGCGCGTCGCGACCGAGACCGCCAACATGGCGGACGGACCGGAAAAGGAGGCCAAGATCGCCGCGATCAGGGCCGAGGTCGAGCGCTTCCGCGACATCGTGCTGAACGCCAAGGAAGAGATCGAGATCGAGCCGGCCAAGGGCTCGCGCCCGGCCAAGACCATGACCCTGCCGGGCGGCCTCTACATCATCGGCACCGAGCGCCACGAGAGCCGGCGCATCGACAATCAGCTTCGCGGCCGCTCGGGCCGCCAGGGCGACCCTGGACGCTCCAAGTTCTTCCTGTCGCTCGAAGACGACCTGATGCGCATCTTCGGTTCGGAGCGCATGGATTCGATGCTGGAAAAACTCGGCCTGCAGAAGGACGAGGCCATCGTCCACCCCTGGATCAACAAGGCGGTGGAGAAGGCGCAAGGCAAGGTCGAGGCGCGCAATTTCGACATCCGCAAGAACATCCTGAAATATGACGACGTCATGAACGACCAGCGCAAGGTCGTGTTCGAGCAGCGCCGCGATTTCATGCGCCAGGAGAGCGTGCGCGAGACCATCGACGAAATGCGCAAGACCGTTGTCGACGACATGGTGACACGGCGCATTCCGCCCGAAGCCTATGCCGAGCAGTGGGACATTCCCGGGCTGGCGGAAGACGTGACCACCTACCTCAATCTCGATCTGCCGGTCGCCGATTGGGCAAAGGAGGAGGGCATCGCCGACGAGGAGGTCCGCGACCGGCTGCGCGACGCGTCGGACAGCGCCTATGCCGAACGGATCGCCCGCAACGGCGACGAAGTCATGACTTATGTCGAGAAGCAGGTGCTTCTCCAGACGCTCGACCACCTCTGGCGCGAGCATCTGGTCACGCTCGATCATCTGCGTCAGGTCGTGGGCTGGCGCGGGCTCGCCCAGCGTGACCCGCTGAACGAATACAAGCAGGAGGCGTTCTCACTGTTCGATAGCCTGATCGGCCGTCTGCGCGAGCAGGTGACCGGCAACCTGATGCGGATCGAGGTGCGGTTCGATGGCCCCGCGGCAGGCGGGTCCGAGGCGATGGCTGCCGATGGCGCCGGGGGCGGTGGCATGGGGTTCAGCAACGAACTGGCGGGCGCCGCGGCCCCATTCGTCGCCAGCGATGCCTCGCCCCCAACCCGCGACCCCAACAATCCCGTCACCTGGGGCAAGGTTGGCCGGAACGAGCCCTGTCCCTGCGGCAGCGGCAAGAAATTCAAGCATTGTCACGGACAGTTTGTGTGAGGCGGTGCGCCCGAGGCCGCTCTCTCTGATCAAAGCATAATCTGAATAGGTTCAGAGACTGAGACGGCCGCGCGCGATGAGCGCTTTCATGCGGGCGTCATGGGCGCTCCAGCCGACCCGCGATTTGAGCTTGCGCCCCGTGGCGAGCCTTCTGGCGGCGGCCTGCGTGCCGATGCCGATGCCCATGCGCGTGACATCGGCCTTGAAGCCGAAGGTCGGTTCGGGAACGCGTCCCGTCAGGGGATAGCCGAGCGAGGCGAGATGCGTGCGCACGCGCTCGCAGTAGCGCACGGACAGCACCGAAAAACGCGTTTCATTGTGGCCGGCGCGGTATTTCATGACCGTCGTGCAAATGTCCTGCTTCGCCAGTTTCCAGGCCTGCGCCAGATAGGTCGTGCCGAGGCGGATATTGGTTTCGGGCACGGCCAGGTCCTGATTGCTGCCCCGGTGGCCGAGCAGGCGGGCCGTTGGCGGCATGATCTGCATCAGCCCGACCTCGCCCGCCGCGCCGGACGCCAGGGGATTGAAGGCACTTTCAACCCGCATCACCGCATCGACAAGCTCGAACGGCACCTCCTGCCGCTCGGCTTCCGTGCGCGATATCCGGCGATAGGCTTCGCGGCCATCGCTTCGCGCCTTTTCAACTACTGGAGAGCGAATGGGCGCTTCCGACTGGGACGCCTCGGGCAGAGGCGCAAGGGTTGCTGGCCGTGCCGGAGCTTGGATGGCGGCCGTCAGCCCCTTCACCTCGGCGCTGGTCGCAGAGCCGCTGGCGAGCAGGCCGAGGACGAAGCCGACGCGGACCGCCGTGCGCCGAGGGCGGCCATGGAACAACATGGCGAGGCTGGGCGAGGCCGCCCCTAGCGGACCACGGCCTGGGCCGGAGCCGGCTTGGCGGCGGCGAAGGGGTTGAGCGCCAGAACGCGCTGGAACATCGACGACGAACGCGGTTCGGACTCGACCAGCGGCGCGGCTTTCGCCACTTCGATCGTCGACGGCGCGCGGCTCGCGCTGTTGCGCGCATCGGTCGAGAGGCGAGGCGCCGCGGCAACCTTGACCGGAGCGGTGGCCTCGGCCGAAGCGGCAGCGACGATAATCGCCTCCGCGTCCGTCGACTGGGCGCGGGCCACGGCTTTCTGCTTGCCGTTGCCATCGAGCACGATCACGGTCGGGCCGGTGGTCAGGGCCTCGATCCGGCTGATGCCGACATCGCGCGAGGCCCAGGAACTGTTGGCGTTGAGGCTGGCGGCGCCAACCGAGGCGAGCACCTTCTTGAATGAGGCATGCTGGTCGCCGTCCTCGTAGACCAGGCGAATCGCGGGCGTTCCCTTGGCGACAAGCTCGGCGACCTTCGCCTCGTCCTGCCGGCGCTTGGACTGAACGGCGGCGATAGCTGTCTCATCGAGGCGGGCGGTGCCGCATTCCCCATTGAATCCGTAGCGCCCGTTGCAGGCGCCGACCTGTGGCTCGCGCTTCGAGGCTTCGAAGATATCCGATCCTTCCTTCAGGTTCCTCCAGAAGGCGATATTGGTGTCGAGGCGGTGCTTGGCCAGATTTTCCGGCGTCATGCGAAAGGGCAGGGCCTGCATCTGAACGGCCCGCTGGCCGCCATTATGGGCCTCGCGCACCAGCGCGTAGATTTCCTGGATCTGGTCGTCGGTCATGGAATAGCAGCCCATGGACGAACAGGCGCCATGCACCATCAGGAACGAGCCCGAACGGTTGAACTGTCGGTCATAGGCGTTGGGATAGCCCATGTTGAAGGCGAGGTGATACGACGAGTTCGGGTTCATCTGCGCCGGCGTGATCGGGTAGAAACCTTCCGGCGCCATCCGGTCGCCTTCGCGCTTCTTCGGGCCAAGCTGGCCGGACCAGCGACACATCGGATAGGTCTTCAGCAGCTTGTAATCGCCGCTCGCGGTCTGCTTCCAGATTTCGAGTTCCGATTCCTTCTTGAACGAGCGGATAAGAACCGGGTTCTCCTTGCGCATGCCGTTCTCGGCCATCAGGCCGTAAAGCTCCGGTGTCAGCGGCACGTGGTGCTTTGCCGAGCCGTTGCGGTATTTGGTTTCCTCGCAGGCCCCGAGCGACAGGGCGGCAACGGCGGCGAAAACGAGCCTGGAAAACTTCGGAACTCTCACACGCGGCATCCCCGACTGAACCGCGCGACCATAAGGGTCGCCGGCTGGATGGACAACGGATTGGGCGGGGCAATGCGATCGGCCCCTCGTCACCAATGGTTTATAGACGTTAGCGTTGACCGTTCCTTACCACAGCCTTTAGCGACCCGTCGATATGGACAACGCCAGGTTAACGACGGTCTTTCTGTCGTGGTCATCGACCGGTTAACATTCCGCTTTTCGACGGCACATGGCGCTTATGCAGCCAGAAGCTGGCCTTTCCATGCGGCATCGGCAACTGTCGTGAAATATCCGTTGTGAACTTCCGGCAGAATCCTTCGGCGCGCCTTGTCTGTTCCTCCCAGCCCACCTTGGATCGATGCCCCGGCGCCCCGCGACCGGATGATCGGCATCGGCCTGATGTGCGCGGCGCTCGTGTGCTTCTCATGCCTCGACGCCAGCGCCAAATGGCTGGGGCAATCGATGGACCCGTTGCAGGTGACGTTCGTGCGCTATGCGGTCAGCGTCCTTTTCGTGTCCGTGGTCCTCAATCCCTGGTCGCGGCCCGGTCTGCTGCGCACGAAGAAGCCGCTGCTGCAAGGCGTTAGATCGCTGCTGCTCGTGGCAT
>JAESGE010000294.1_pt1 | contig 11494 bp, 11 predicted proteins | sample 9269601 | NCBI WGS metagenome assembly JAESGE01 (sample SAMN14515569, study PRJNA621662) | algae metagenome | isolation source: Tolypothrix brevis GSE-NOS-MK-07-07A and co-occurring heterotrophs from wet... | place: USA: Grand Staircase Escalante National Monument, Utah | collected 2006-04-16
GACTCCCAATCTGGTAGCAGCGACTCTTGGAGGTACATAGTTGACAGTCATGGACTAAGCTTATTACTTATCCCATAATACCAGGAAATGTCGGGATATGTCTATTATGTTGGGGTAAATTACGTCCTATAAATCGCTCCCCGCTTCTTGCTTGTTCTAAGATTTTTCTTTGCCTACTGTTGCCCTTTTTGACCATATTTGACAATGAGCAGACAATTTCTTCCATCCGCACCGCGTTCGTAAACAACGTTGTCTGCCAAGCGTCGCAGTAGAAACCATCCATATCCCCCTACTTGCAAAGTGCCCGGTTCTGGCTCTACTATCGCATCGGGATTAAAAGGTTTTCCATGATCCCAGATTCTAATTTCTAGCCGATCAATCCATAGAGAAACATCAATATCAATGGTTGTTTCTGGCGGCAAAGCATGATGAGCGTGACGAACTGCATTTGTAAAGCCTTCTGCCAATGCTAAGTTAAGGCGATAAAGTTGGCTTTCTGACCAGCCAAGTTGAGACAACTGTTGCAGACAAAAATGCTCAAACCATTGTTGTACTTGGTTTAGAAGCTTCAGATCGCTCTTAACCCTCAGATGGTCTTGCTTCATTGTACTAAGCATTGACCGTGACTTGAATATAAATGAGTGAAAATGTTTGTATCTGTTGTAACTTAAAAATTTTAGATTTTGGAATCATGTTTTCATTTATTCCAAAATTTAAAATTCCAGATTACATCTGGATTATTAAAATTGACGCCTGTTGATTTTTCAAGCTTGCAATACATCCATCTGCACTTGCTCTTGAAATTCACAGGCGTCAAAGTGCTTCTTGGTGGCTGGTTTAGAACAATCCCAAGGTCAAAGATTTATCAATTGGGAAGGTAGCGCCAATACCCAACCAAAGGGTAACGGCAGTGCCAATCAAGAACACCGTGGTTGCAACTGGACGACGGAATGGATTTTGGAACTTATTAATGTTCTCAATAAAGGGAATGAGACTCAGCCCCAAGGGTACAGATGCCATCGCAAATACTCCTAAGAGTTTGCTAGGAACCGTCCGCAAAATTTGGAATACGGGATACAAGTACCACTCTGGCAGAATTTCTAACGGTGTGGCGAAAGGATTCGCTGGTTCACCTGTCATCGCCGGATCTAGCACTGCTAGCGCCACAATAGAGGCAAAGGTTCCCATCATCACAATGGGGAAGACATACAGTAAGTCGTTGGGCCAAGCAGGTTCGCCATAGTAATTATGACCCATGCCTTTGGCAAGTTTGGCTCTTAACTGAGGATCGCTCAGATCGGGTTTTTTCTGTGTTCCCATTTTTTTTGTGCTCTCTTGCTTACGTTGAGTTAAAGCATTTGTGAAAGCCATCAGCTATTAGGTGTTAGCTTTCAGCTTACAGATGCGAATGTTCGTTTCTTATGTCTCATAAGTTTAAAACAAACATCTCTATCTGAAAACTGGCAACTGTTACCTTTTTCGCTAATAACTTAAATTTACAAAGGTCCGGAAATGCCTTGCTTGCGGATCATCAAGAAGTGAAACAGCATGAAGACTGCAATCAACCAAGGCAATACAAAGGTGTGAGCGCTATAGTAGCGAGTTAGAGTTGCTTGACCGACGCTAGAGCCACCACGCAGCAAGTCGGAAATCAAAACGCCAACTACAGGAATCGCTTCTGGTACACCGCTAACGATTTTTACAGCCCAGTAGCCTACTTGATCCCAAGGTAAGGAGTAGCCTGTTACACCAAAGGAAACTGTGATGACGGCAAGGATGACGCCACTTATCCAGGTTAATTCGCGGGGCTTTTTGAATCCACCGGTGAGGTAAACCCGGAAGGTATGCAAAATCATCATTAGCACCATCATGCTGGCAGACCAGCGGTGAACGGAGCGAATCAGCCAGCCGAAGCTCACTTCGTTCATTAGGTACTCCACGGAAGAGTAAGCTTCGGCTACTGTTGGTCTGTAGTAAAACGTCATCGCAAATCCAGTGGCAAACTGGATGAGAAAGCACATTAAGGTAATGCCACCCAAGCAGTAGAAGATGTTGACGTGGGGAGGGACGTACTTGCTGGTGACGTCTTCAGCCAACGCTTGAATCTCTAAGCGTTCCTCAAACCAGTCGTAAACGTTAGCCATACAATCTCAAGTTCCTCGAAGTCGGTTGCGGTTAATAAGTTTTGCGAAGTTATAAGCGGCTAATAGCTGGTCACACTTCTGTCCCAATTAAGGATTTTGGGATTTAGCAAAGAGCATTTTATTGCTTGTTATCTGTCAGAGTGTTAAGAATTGTTAAGAAACTTAGACACTTTACAAAGAGGGAATATATTGCGTTCTCTTTGTACCTCAACAGCGGGGATGATGGACACAAAGTAGATCTTATCGTTTTCAGAGTGGGATTTGCACGCATCATTTGCCTAAACAATTTGATGAGAGCAACACTCCACTTCTATAAAAAAAGTAACATAGTCGAGAGATAGATTTCATCAATCAACAAGACAACTAAGCTGTTTTTGGCAATTTGGGTAACGAGTGAAGTTGAAAATGCGGTTCATGGATAAAAAGGTTTTTCGGGTTGGATTGTCACTGCTAGTGGCATTTTGCTTGGCGCTGGGGCTACTCGCGCAACCAGCGATCGCTTTGACGGGTGAACAAAAGCTAGTATCAGAAGTATGGCGAATTGTCAATCGCAGTTATTTGGATGAGACGTTTAATCATCAAAACTGGGCGATGGTGAGGCAAAATGTTTTGCAGAAGCCCCTCAAGGACAGCGAAGCGGCTTATGGGGCAATTCAGAAGATGCTCAAAAGCCTCGACGACCCCTTTACGCGCTTTTTAGATCCAGAACACTACCGCAGTTTACAGGTCAATACATCTGGTGAACTGACGGGAGTGGGATTGCAAATAGCGCTTAATTCCCAGTCGGGGAAGTTGGAAGTAGTAGCACCCATCGCTGGTTCACCAGCAGACAAAGCAGGAATTAAAGCACGCGATCGCATTGTCAAAATTGAGGGCATCTCCACAGAAAACCTCACCCTTGACGAAGCTGCTGCGAAGATGCGCGGACCATCTGGCACTCTCGTTACTTTGATGATAGAACGAGACGGAGAAGGCGAAAAGGAATTTAGAATCGTGCGATCGCGCATTGCTCTTAACCCTGTAATCGCAGAATTACATTCTTCACAGCAGGGTATACCCATCGGCTACCTCCGCCTAAGTCAATTTAATGCCAACGCTTCAATGGAATTGGCACACGCTATTACTAGTCTAGAAAAAAAAGGCGCTGCTGCCTACATTCTTGACCTGCGAAATAATCCTGGGGGTTTGCTGCAATCAGGAATTGAAATTGCCCGCCTGTGGCTCGATTCAGGCACCATCGTTTACACCGTTAACCGACAAGGCATTCAAGGCAGCTTTGAAGCCTCTGGTTCAGCCCTGACGCCAGATCCGCTAGTGATTTTAGTTAATCAAGGAACTGCTAGTGCCAGCGAGATTCTCGCCGGCGCACTGCAAGATAATGGTCGTGCCAAACTAGTCGGAGAAACTACCTTTGGCAAAGGCTTAATTCAGTCCTTATTTGAATTGTCTGACGGTTCTGGCTTGGCGGTAACAATTGCTAAGTATGAAACTCCTAAACACCGAGATATTCATAAACTCGGTATTAAACCGGATAAAGAGATTTCCGAACATCCAATTACCCGCGAGCAAATTGGTACGCAAGATGATTTGCAATATCAAGCAGCAGTGGAAATGTTGACTAATTCGGTAGCAATCTCGCATTCAATAGACATCTGATTGGGAGCATCCCAGTTTTTCACTCTTCCCACAGGCTTCCAGGGTATTGATTCAAAAAGGTGGGATGCTCCCCTTCTGATTTGATTGGCACAGTAATAACAAACTCTACATTTTGACACCAGGTTGAACTCACATCAATTGCTAACAGTATGTTCTAGACCTTCGCCAACTATGGTGTAATTTTAGCAGAGGTGATTTGGAATGGAGAGAAAGTAAGTAAATTTATCCTGACACAATTACTCTTTTTACTCATTCTCTCAATTCACCACTGCTCAAATTATTAGTAGATTCCATTTTCAAATTAACATACTGCTTCATCAAAGGTTGAACAGTAAAAAGTATTTGATATTTTTATTAATCAAACAAATTGCTGTATTGTTCTAGTTTATCCATTGCCAAATTTCTTCAACTCCTCGCGGGATAATTCGAGTAACAAGCGACTGTATTCTTGCGGTGGTAACTGTAATAAAGGCTCAATTACTCGTTCCAATTCTTCATCTAGGGAACCAAACCGGACGCGCAACAAGTTTTCTACTACTTGGCGTTGTCCTTCTAGGACTCCTTCTTGAACACCTTCTTGTAAAGTAGCTTCCCGCCATTCTAAATAAGCTTGCGATAAGTTCATAATCACCTCTTGGTCATCTTCTGTAAGATTTGTCTGGTTGATGACAGTTATTCGCCAACTAGTAATGAGTTCTTGGATATTTCGCCGTAATGGGTTGTTTTGGTCAAGTGACAGTAATTCGCTGACGGCTTGACGTTGCGTTTCTCCCTTACCTAAAATCCTCAACCACAGGGTTTCCAGAGTTAGTGGTAATTTATTAATCGCCACTATTGCTGTCCTAAATGAGTCTGGTAGAAAGTAAACACCCGCTAGCCAATTATCTGTATCTAATCTAGCGCCAAAACTCTCAAGTAAAGTCGTTGAAGCTGAAGTTGCCAAAATCCATAAACGCGGTAAATTATCCTCTGGTAAAGATGTATTTTCACGCTTGGCTTTGCGTTGTGATTCTCCATAAACGGAAAATAGCTTCAGCAGGGCAATTGCGTACCTCGGTTTTACTGGGTTGATTACGGAAAGGTTCCAATAATGAGGCAGTTGTGGCAATTCTACCAAGTAACCCAAGAGATTGAAGGTCAGCATTGGGGGGAGATGTGGGAGAAAACAAGATATCTACTTGGCGAACTTCATCTATGACTTCCCGACTTACTTCTACCTTTCCAAATGGGGAAAGCAATTCTTCTAAATATTGTTTAGCAAATTGGTCGTGTGGTTGTCGGGTCATGCAATTGTTAGCAAATCATCACAAATCCGAAGTTAGTATTAGGTGTTATGACATTGGCACGGTGGAACTTCACTTTAAAGTAGGGGCTGTATTGGCAGCAAAGCTTGTAAATCTAGGGAGGCTAGGCGCTGGTAGGCTTTATCTATGAAGCGCTTGCCTCGCAGAAACCCTGTGTTGGCACCTGGACAAACATACTGAAGAGTTTCTGGTGTAAAGTTTTTTAACAAAAACTTAAGACTTTTAAGTTGTCGATTCCAGTGAAAGGTTTTAGCTGTCCGTAATGGTACTGGATCACCCAGTTGGTTGGGGACTAAATGGCGTCCAGAAAATAGTACGCCTCCAAATTCACTGTAGTATAGACAAGAGGAACCGGGAGAATGACCTGGTGTCCAAATCACTTGTGTTGTATTATTCAGAGTGTATTCGTCAAGGAAGGTAGTGACAGTTAATCCAGGTAGTAGATAAGCTTCTTGCTCTTGAATGAGAATCTCACAGTTGAAGATTTGCTGAAATTCTGCTGTTTTTGCGATCGCACCTCGATGAGTGATAAACAGGTACTGCACACCTCCATGCGATCGCAAAAAATCCTGATTTGTTTGGTCTAGGGCAGGGCAATCTATCAAGATATTACTTTCATTTCCTACAATAAGATAAGAAGTCCCCCCTAATGTGTCCCGATTTGGTGGAAAGGCAAAAATGTTGTTTGGCAAGAAGTTCGATTTGAGGGTTTCTTCAATGGAAATTTTCCCAGAGAACACAGGCTGTGGTGGCTTAACTGTATGATTTGGTTGTTGAGGTATGGGACACATGAGTTAAAAAACCGCCCACTGAAGGCAGTTGTGGTAATGGTTACAGTGTTGAAATTCTTAAGAATTGATAATTAAGAGTTTATAAGCACTTTAATCCCGTTAGCGTGAAAAATTAGGGTTTGAGGTCTGCTTTGTACTAAGTCCTATGGTGCTAACACGCTTTGGTGGGACATTGTTCTCAAAATATCTTTATATAAAATGACATTTTGGTTTCTCCTTCTACTGGGACTATTTACTTATCTAATGGTGCAACGCAGTGTCGCTAATATCACCAAGACACCAGTGTGGCTGTTGTGGTTGGTGTTAATGACACCAGCATTTACATTAACTGGATGGACGCTGATGTATGGAGCCAAACAAACTCCCCCACCATCGCTAATTGTTTGGCCCTCAATCATCTGCCTTCTGTTATACTGGCTGTTGTTTCAATGGGGGCGTCAAGCACCAAAAAACATACAGACCGAACCCCAAACCTCACAATTACAATCGGCTATTCATCCTACCGCAGAACCAGTGACAGTGCGTCCCATTGAGCCAACAGAAGAAATCCAGCTACGAAATTGTTTTCCGTGGTCTGTATACTACATCCAAAATATTGAGTATCGACCACAAGCTGTAATTTGCCGGGGACAGTTGCGATCCCCACCGACTGAAGCATATCAAAAAATTAAGGCAAATATTGAATCACAATTTGGCGATCGCTTTCTGATAATATTTCAAGAAGGTTTCAACGGCAAACCTTTCTTTATTCTCACTCCCAACACCCAAAACAACGCGAAAGCTGATGCACGCAACCCGGAACAGCTAACGCGACCTGGATTAGCCCTTTTACTACTGTTTGGGACTTTGCTAACTACTACCTTCGTGGGAGTAAAAATGGCTGGTGTCGATTTATCGACATTGCAATCTAACCCAGTTAATCTGTTAAAAGGATTGCCTTATGCTTTAGCGCTAATGACGATTTTGGGCATTCATGAACTTGGTCATTATTTAACAGCTAGATTCTACAAAATTCGCTCGACACTGCCATACTTTATCCCGATGCCGTTTTTCTTGGGAACCTTCGGTGCATTTATTCAAATGCGTAGTCCCATACCCAATCGCAAAGCTTTATTTGACGTTAGCATCGCTGGACCACTTGCAGGCTTTGTCGCGACTTTGCCTTTACTAATATGGGGTTTAGCTCATTCTGAAGTAGTTGCGCTAAGTGAAAAAAACGGATTGTTAAATATTGATGCTCTCAATCCTAAATATTCTATTTTAATGGCGTTGCTGTCGAAATTAGCGCTCTCGACTCAGTTAACGTCACAATCAGCGATTGATTTGCATCCAGTAGCGATCGCAGGTTTTCTCGGATTGATTGTCACAGCGTTGAATTTGATGCCGGTGGGACAATTGGATGGAGGTCATATTGTCCATGCGATGTTTGGGCAAAGAAAAGCGATCGTAATTGGTCAAGTTGCTCGCTTATTGCTGCTACTACTTTCTTTAGTACAGTCAGAATTTTTCTTGTGGGCAATTATCTTGTTATTCATACCGCTAATTGATGAACCCGCTTTGAACGATGTCACAGAATTGGATAATAAACGTGACATTTTGGGATTAGCAGCAATGGCTTTGTTGGTGCTGATTATACTGCCATTACCGCAGGCGATCGCCCGCTGGTTGCAAATATGAACAACACAGGAAGAAAAAATAAAAGCTTAAGCGCTTTTATTTGTAAAAAAAATAATTTAGACCAAATATGATGATGTTTCATCGGTCTTTTTGCAATTAAAAAAATGCTTAAAAGACTATGAATATTGAAGTTTATTTACTGAGTGATTAAATATGGAAAATCTGCCACTAATTGTTTCTGCAATATCAACAATATCAATAGCAGTAATTGCCGTATTGGTTCTACAAGTTAAAAAGAGCTTAAATACTACGTTCGCAGAACAAGAAAAACTACTAAAACTTGTAGAAACGGCTAACGAGTTAAATAAAGAGCAATATCAGATAACTGTTGAAGCTCGAAAAAAGCAGATTGAATCTTTTGAAAATTTAAAAAATCAGTTTGCAAGTATAATTGAAGGAAGTGCGGATCTGGAAAATCGTCTGCTTGAGGTACTAGAAGTCAACAATAATTCTAGAGAAAGTCTCAGCCATCTGGTTCAGGATAACGCACAACTGCATCTAGGAAAGTTGCACGCGATCGCTAATCAATTAGAGATAATTACACCTGTGTCATCTCAGGTTGAAACCCTAATTAAAGGAAACTTAAATCTAGAAAATCGGCTCGGAGAAAAAATTGGGAATTTACTACAAAGCAATCTAGAGATGCTCCCAGAAAAGTTCCAAGAACTAGGAGATAAACTCGAAATATTTGCATCTTTACAAACTCAAATTGAGACTTTGATTATAGCCAACGCAAATCTAGAAAATCGCTTGAGTAATTTACTAGAAGCCGACAATAATAAGAGTGAAAGTCTGGCTAATTTGTTGCAAGGTAAAGATATACAACTAGAGAAGTTACAAACCTTAGAGAAGAAACTTGATACATTCTCAACGTTGCAAAATCAAGTTGAAAGTCTAATTCAAGGAACTTCAAATTTAGAAAGTCACCTCAAAGCAAACATTGCTGAGTTAGTGCAGGGTAACACAGAGGTACAACTAGAGAAGTTACAAACCTTAGAGAAGAAACTTGATACATTCTCAACGTTGCAAAATCAAGTTGAAAGTCTAATTCAAGGAACTTCAAATTTAGAAAGTCACCTCAAAGCAAACATTGCTGAGTTAGTGCAGGGTAACACAGAGGTACAACTAGAGAAGTTACAAACCTTAGAGAAGAAACTTGATACATTCTCAACGTTGCAAAATCAAGTTGAAAGTCTAATTCAAGGAACTTCAAATTTAGAAAGTCACCTCAAAGCAAACATTGCTGAGTTAGTGCAGGGTAACACAGAGGTACAACTAGAGAAGTTACAAACCTTAGAGAAGAAACTTGATACATTCTCAACGTTGCAAAATCAAGTTGAAAGTCTGATTCAAGGAACTTCAAATTTAGAAAGTCACCTCAAAGCAAGCATTGCTGAGTTAGTGCAGGGTAACACAGAGGTACAACTAGAGAAGTTACAAACCTTAGAGAAGAAACTTGATACATTCTCAACGTTGCAAAATCAAGTTGAAAGTCTGATTCAAGGAACTTCAAATTTAGAAAGTCACCTCAAAGCAAGCATTGCTGAGTTAGTCAAGGGTAACACAGAGGTACAACTAGAGAAGAAAATGCAGGGATTTGAAACTGTCAAAACTCAAATTGAAAATTTAGTTCAAGTAATTTCAAATCTGGAAAATCGCTTCACAAATTCCCAGGAAGCTAACAGACTAAAAAGCAAAGGATTTAAAAAGACTACGCTAGGAGTTGATTAAATAAGTAATATCATGTCCGGTAGATTACATATGATGTAGAGACGTAGCATTGCTACGTCTCTACAAAGATTTCGGATTTTTTTATTAATGTCAATTAAACGGACATAATATAACTCGGTGAAATGAAATGTAAATTCGTAGTGAGCGGTTTACCGCTCATCCCAAAGGCTTTAAGGACTGAAGTCCTTACTACGCAAGAAGAGGTGGAATTTTTGCCTAACCCCCCGAAAAAGGGAGGCTTTTAGGCAACAAAATTAACTTGACGCTGAGTTAGCCGCTTCAGATGCTTTTGCTGGTGAAGTACCACCCATACGAATTTCAGAAGTGAAAGAACCCATGCTAAAGCTGCCAAGACGCTTCAGGACGCTTACACGCATTCGTAAATTGGGACTAGCAAACCACAGACGTTCTTCAGCCCACATGGTTTCATATTCTGTAATTAGTGTCAATGCCTCGTCACTGCCTATTTTATAGCTGCCTGCGACTGGTGCTTTCTCCCCAAAGCCCATTTCCCGGAGCAACTTACCTTCATTGGGATTATCTTCATTAGGGACAGTAACCAACACTGTAGAACCAGTGTGTTTTTCTTCATGAGATTCCATTTTCCCATTCCAGGTAACTCTAGCGCCACAGGAAGCAAATTTTGGGTCAATTTCATACTTTTGACACAATTTTGCGACTTCTGGATGATCTGCTGCAAGCATCTCAGTTATAATTTCTGACTTGCCGTGTTCAGATTTGTTTAAAGCCAAGTTGTGACTAGTACGATGAGAAAACCATTTACCAGCGCTCAATTCAAAAAATTCTTCAATATTCATAAATTAAATTACCTTTCATCAAAATACAAAAAATCTCACTTATTAAAAAATAGCAGGATGCGTCAATTAAAAGGGGAGTAAGAAGTGATGAATTTCCTACTCCCTGCTTTTTACGCTTCATTTGCCCAAAATATACTAGTACATCACGGCGGAAATAAACCAAGCATTCTCAACCGCTAAAAAGCTTGCTCCATATTACTTTTGAATGAGTGAATGAGTGAATGAGTGAATGAGTGAAGCGGTACTAGACGTCCCCAGAAAAGAGATAGAGACTATTCTGTGCTACGTCTCTACAAGGGTTTGGGGCAACGCATAATTAAATTAGGTCGATGTCTACTTAGTAAAAAGTAAGATTAACTTGCTTGTTCAAGTCGCTTGAGGGAAATTATTGCGGCTTCACGAACATGAGAATGGTTGTCTTTTTCTAGGTATTTCAAAGCGGAAACCGTCTTCGCACTGGGAAGATTACCTAATGCTTCTGCGAGACGTTGCCTTACTAACCAATCTTCTGATTGGGCAAAACGGAGGATATCATCTACAGAGCTAATGTCTTTGATTTCTCCCAATGCTGCGATCGCTGCTTGTTGTATTACTACTTCTTTGCTATTCAAAGCTTGAATCAGTACATCATGGGCGCGGGGGTCTTTAATATTACCTAAGGAAACCGCTGCACTAAACCGTACTAGCCAATCGGTATCTTCGTAAAATGCTCGTGACAATGGCTCAAATGCTCTAACATCACCTAAATATCCTAACGCTCCAGCGGCATCAGCGCGTATACCATAATCTGGGTCAGATTCTAAAATTTTTATCAAAATGGGGTAAGATTCTTCTGTGGGTTTAACTCCCAAAGCAAATACTGCCATTGAGCGCAGTTGCAGAGATTCGTCATCTAACACCTTTTTAATTAAAGGTACTGCTTCCTCATTAGACACATGACGCAAATTGGCAAGCGCTACCATGCGATCGCGCAAATTATCACTTTCTAACTGACTGGAAATCTCTTCGATGGTTAGATTTGCCATTTATTTTAAGTTTCTTTACTTATCTTTACATTATAAGTAACATTTCTTTTCTATCAATGCGTAAGTTAGATGGTAGGTTTATCCGTACCTGTTGGGAAATATTTCATGAAGAGGGGGAAAGGGGAAAGGGGGAAGAAATTCGATTGAACCCCATCCTCGATAAAAGGAGTTGTAGAGACGCGATTAATCGCGTCTTTGATGGATGGAGTTTCAATCTTGATATTTAACCTTTTTCGCGGAATTCCCCATCCGTCTACAGCTCAGGGGATGGATAGCGGACAATTGGGAGGTGCACCCATTAGGGGTGTCCGAGAAATTGACAATTCCTTAATTGATATGGCTTTACCA
>JAESGE010000295.1_pt1 | contig 11098 bp, 11 predicted proteins | sample 9269601 | NCBI WGS metagenome assembly JAESGE01 (sample SAMN14515569, study PRJNA621662) | algae metagenome | isolation source: Tolypothrix brevis GSE-NOS-MK-07-07A and co-occurring heterotrophs from wet... | place: USA: Grand Staircase Escalante National Monument, Utah | collected 2006-04-16
CGATAGGGCGCGCGCTGTCGATGAGGCTTTCAGGCCGCGCGCTGTAAGAAAGCCGATATGGTTGCGGATGTCCTGGGCGGTCACGTGCTTGAGGCCGCCGCGTCCAGATGCAAATTCCGTATATTGATCAAGATCCCTAGCGTAAGCCTCGATTGTATTGCGAGCAGCGCCGCGCTCGGCCGCGAGCATGTCGAAAAACGCTCCAATCCAGACCGAATCGTTACCGTTCATCGATTCAGCCGTGGTGGTGTGACAATCTCGGTGATTTCGCGCTGCTGCGGTTCGACCAGGGTGACGAGCAGAAGCAGGCCGGTAAATCCGAGCCCCGCCAGGATCGCAAGGATAACGACGAACCGGAACAGCGTTGGCAATTGCAGTCCTCTGCGAGATCACCGCGATGTCGGTCGTTTGGGCGAAAAGTGCAAGTGCTTCGTGAGCCTGCTTCGTGAACCGCTTTCCGCTTCCCGAATTTGCCTTCCGAGAATCCGGTCTTGACCGCAGTTGACCTCGGTCACGGGGGTAAGGACGGTCGAGGACCCATCGCGACAGCAGGCCTGACGAAGACCACGTCTTCGTGCTACAGCCGGCTACGGCAACGCATATCGACACCATGTCATCAAAAACCGAAACGATTTCAAAGCTGGCTTCTGGCCTGCCAATGGATGATACCGACACGGCCTTTGTGCGCGCCGCGCTTGGCCAAAGGGCGATTGTGCTTGTCGGCATGATGGGGTCGGGCAAGAGTTCCGTCGGCCGGCGTCTCGGCCACCGCCTGGGCTTGCCTTTCGCGGATGCCGATACCGAGATCGAGACGGCGGCTGGAATGGCGATACCGGAAATATTCGCCCAGTATGGCGAACCGACATTCCGTTCGGGCGAGCGACGCGTGATCGCACGCATTTTGGGCGAGGAGCGCGCGATGGTGCTCGCGACGGGAGGCGGGGCCTATATGAATCCTGAAACGCGAACTTGCATCGCGCAGCATGGGATCGCGGTCTGGCTGAAGGCGGATCACGATGTTCTGATGCGTCGAGTCCGCAAGCGCGCCAATCGCCCACTTCTGCAAACGGCCGATCCAGAGGGAACCCTGCGCCGCCTGCTGAATGAGCGCGAGCCGATTTACGCGCTGGCCGATATCACCGTAATTTCGAAGGATGAGCCGCACGACAAAGTGGTCAATGCCGCCCTCAGCGGGCTGGCGCATTATTTCGGTCAGGTCACCCCGGGATGACAGAGACTGAAAATACGTTCCGCCAGACGGTTTCCGTTGGCTTGGGAGCGCGCTCTTATGACATCGTGATCGGCGCTCGCCTCATGGCGGAAGCCGGACGGCGCATCGCGGCGCTTGCGTCTGGAGCACGGATCGGGCTCGTTACCGACGGCAACGTGGGACCCTTACACGCCGAAGCCGTTGAGAATTCGCTTGGCGAAGCCGGGCTGAAGGTTTCGCGGATCACCGTCGACGCGGGAGAGGGCTCGAAATCCCATGCGGGGTATGCTCAGGTCTGTGACGGATTGCTGGAGGCACGGATCGAGCGCGGCGATATTGTCCTGGCGCTTGGCGGCGGGGTTGTCGGCGATCTCGCCGGATTCGCCGCCGCGACCTTGCGACGCGGCGTTCGTCTGGTTCAGTGCCCGACCTCTTTGCTCGCGCAGGTCGACTCGTCGGTCGGAGGCAAGACCGGAATCAACTCACGGCATGGCAAGAACCTGATCGGCGCCTTTCACCAGCCAAGCCTCGTGCTGGCGGATACCGCGTTGCTGGACACCTTGTCGCCGCGCGAATTGCGGGCTGGATACGCTGAAATTGTCAAATATGGCCTGATCGATGATGCAGATTTCTTCGATTGGTGCGAAATCAACGCCGCTGCGGTTCTGGCCGGCGGTGTCGAGCGGGATCGGGCGGTGGCGACAAGCTGCCGGGCAAAGGCCGCGATCGTGACGCGGGACGAGCGCGAGGACGGTGACCGGGCGTTGCTGAATCTCGGTCATACGTTCGGCCATGCTCTCGAACGCGTCGTCGGCTATGATGGAACGCGTCTCGTCCATGGCGAGGCGGTGGCGATCGGACTTGCCCTGGCTTTCCGGTTCTCGCAACGCCTTGGGCTCTGCTCTGGTCAGGATGCCGTTCGCGTCACCCGTCATCTTGCGTCACTTGGCTTGCCGACACGGCTCCAGGACGTGCCGCAAGGATGTGGTTCGGTTTCAGGCCTGCTTGATGCCATGGCCCAGGACAAGAAGGTGACGCGCGGTGAACTGACCTTTATCCTGACCCATGGAATCGGCAGGAGTTTCATCGCGCATCGTATTGAAATCGCTGATGTTCGAAACTTTCTCGAAGCCGAACTGGCATCGAACACATGATGATCGTCGCGACAAATCTCACGAAGAGCCCTTGAACGATGGACAGTCTCTCGCTCGATATCGACCTTTGGGTCGCGGCCCTGATCGTCGTCTTTTGCCTGGCGCTGTCGGCATTCTTCTCGGCGAGCGAAACCGCGCTGACGGGCGCCTCGCGCGCGCGCATGCTGTCGCTCGAGAAGGCCGGCGAGAGTCGCGCCGGCATCGTCACACGACTTCTGGAGACGCGCGAGCGGCTGATCGGCGCCATGCTGATTGGCAACAATATTGTCAATATCGCGGTTTCCGCGTTCACGACGAGCATTCTGGTCGGTATTTTCGGTGATTCCGGCGTTATCTACGCGACGATCGGCATGTCGATCCTGGTGATCATTTTCGCGGAGGTTCTGCCGAAGACCGTCGCCATCATGTCCCCGGACAAGGTCGCGGTCGCCTTTGCCCGGCCGGTGTCCTGGGTCGTCGCCTTGTTCGGGCCCCTGACCCTTGCGATCGAGGCGCTGGTTTTCTGGATTTTGCGGCTTTTCGGCGTCCGTGTGGGGGAAAACCTGACGGTTTTGTCGGCTTCCGATGAATTGCGCGGTCAGGTCGACCTCTTCCATCAGGAAGGATCGGTGCGCAAGACCGATCGCGACATGCTGGGGGGCCTGCTCGACCTACGCGAACTCGGCGTCGAGGACGTGATGATCCACCGCACGAAAATGCGAACGATTTCAATCGATATCGGGCCGGAGGCGATCGTCAGCGAGGTCCTGGCCTCGCCCTATACCCGCATGCCGCTGTGGCGCGACACGCCGGAGAACATCGTCGGCGTGCTGCATGCCAAGGACTTGCTGCGGGCCCTGGACGCGGCGGGCGGCGATGCCAGCAAGCTCGATGTCGCGAGCATCGCCCTTCCGGCCTGGTTCGTGCCGGTCACAACCACGCTGGCGGACCAATTGAAGGCGTTTCTGGTCCGAAAAACGCACTTTGCGCTGTGTGTCGATGAATATGGCGAAGTCATGGGCCTGGTCACTCTGGAGGACATTCTGGAGGAAATCGTCGGTGATATCAGGGATGAGCACGACACCACGGTGCAGGGCGTGCGGCCCCAGCCCGATGGGACGGTGCTGGTCGATGGCGGCGTGCCCATCCGCGACCTGAACCGGGCGATGGACTGGGAGCTGCCGGACGAGGAAGCGACGACCATCGCCGGCCTGGTGATCCACGAGGCGCAGGCGATTCCCGATACAGGCCAGATGTTTACCTTCCATGGCTGCCGGTTCGAGATCGTCCGCAAGAGCCGTAATCGCATCACCGCGCTCAAGATCCGGCCGATCCTCAAGGTCGGCAAGGACGGCGCGCCGTCTTCCGGCCGGGCGGGCGAGCGGTGAAGGGCCGGTCGCGATGACGCCGCTCGCCCGGCCGATTCCCGTCCCGAGGAGGAAGCCGAACCCGGCATTCTCGGGCTGTGCGAGGCCGTCTTCCTCGGGGCGGAGACGCCACCTCGCGCTCGTGCTCGCGCTGTTTTACGCGATGATGCTCCAGGTCGGCCTCGCCGGCTTCGAATCGGGCCTGCGCAGCGCGGCGCTGGCGGCCGGAGCGCCCCCTGACGCGATGCTGTGCCGGCCCAGCGCCACCGGGCCGGAACTCGCATCGAACGAACCCGCACTGCCGCAAGACCGACACGATCCGTATGGCGCCTGCTGCCTCGCGGGGTGCCTTGTCCGCACAGCTGGCGGTCCCGCGGCGGCGGCGCCCGACCCCCTGCCGCCCTTGCATCGGGCGATGTCCGTGGCATGGACGAATCCGTCCGCGCCGCCTGTTGCCCGCGCCGCGGTCCTTGCAGGCCTGGCCCGCGGGCCGCCTGTCCTCGCCTGATCGACCTCGCTTCGTCTTTCAGTTTTTCAAGAGGACAGCCCCATGCTGCCGCACTCCCGTTTCGTTTCGATTCCATCGCGCCTGAAGCGCAACCTCTTGCCCCTCGCCACCGCCGCGCTGGCGATCTGCGCCATGCCCGTCATCCCCGCCTTCGCCCATGTCACGCTCGAGACGGCGGAAGCCAAGGCCAATTCCACCTACAAGGCCGTGCTGCGCGTCGGCCATGGCTGCAAGGGGGAGGCGACACAGACTTTGCGGGTGCAGATCCCGGAAGGCGTCATCGCCGTGAAGCCCAGCCCCAAACCTGGCTGGACCCTGACGACCGTCATCGGCCGTTATGACAGAACCTACGATTATTTCGGCACGCCTCTGTCGGAGGGGGTGAAGGAGATCGTCTGGTCCGGCGGCTCGCTGGCCGACGCCCATTACGACGAGTTCGTGTTCCGCGCCCGCATCACCGATATGGGCGGGGAATCGGCAATCTTTTTCCCGACCGTGCAGGAATGCGCCACCGCCTCCGAGCGCTGGACGGAAATCCCTGCCAGGGGCGAAGACCCGCACAAGCTGAAATCGCCGGCGCCGGACCTGACGATCGTCCAGGCCCAGCATGGCGGCCATGGCAGTCATGGCGCCTCGGCGAAACCCGCCCCGGCGGGTGCCGAGCGGGTCTACAGGGCCGGCGATCTCGTCATCACCGCGCCCTGGGCCCGGGCGACGCCGGGCGGGGCCAGGGTGGCCGGCGGCTATCTGGCCATCACCAACACCGGCAAGGAGCCGGACATTCTCACGGGCGGCACGGCCTCCTTTGCCGGGCGGTTCGAGGTCCACGACATGGCGGTGACCGACGGCATCATGCGGATGCGCGAAGCGGAGCAGGGGCTGACGATTCGGCCCGGCGAAACGCTGGAGCTCAAGCCCGGCGGCGTGCATGTGATGTTCATGGATCTGAAGCAGCCGCTGAGGCAAGGCCAGACCTTCAAGGGCACGCTCTCCTTCGCCAAAGCGGGCCAAGTGGACATCGAATTCAAGGTCGGCGGCATTGCGGCCAGAAGCGATGCCGCGGGCGGCGATTCAGGCGGCCACAAGCACTGAGGCCTGTGTGTCCTGACCGGAAGCCGTGCCGCTGCGGACGGCCATACGCGCCGGTTGCGCCTTACGGGTTCATCCTTCGAGACGCCTGCCGGACTTGTGTCCGACAGGCTCCTCAGGATGAGGAACTGTGGTTTTTCAACCGCTTGAGTTCCAGACCCACCTCATCCTGAGGAGCCGCATTAGCGGCGTCTCGAAGGATGGCCGTCGCGCGAGGCCTGCGCCATGCCGGGCCGCCACCTTGCGGACCTTCCGTGATGTTCGCGCGGCCCTTCACCCCAGCACCTTGTAGAAAAACGTCGTGTCGCAGGGGCTGCCATCGGGCATCAGGGCGAAATTCGGGATGGTGCCGACTTCCGTCCAGCCGAGCCGGTGATAGAGGCGGTAGGCGGGACCCTTGGTGTCGGTGTCGAGCACGAGCAGCGTCTTGCCCGCGTTCCGTGCCACGTCCTCGGCGGCGCGCATCAGCTTTTCGCCCAGTCCCATGCGGCGGGCGGCACGGCTGACGAGCATCTTGGCGATTTCGGCGCGGTGCGGCTGGTTTGGTTTGTCGACGAAGCAGCATTGCACGGTGCCGACAATGCGGCCCTCGCGTTCGGCGACGAGCAGCACGCGGTCGCCCGCCGTCACGCCCTCCACGACGCCGCGCCAGAAATCTTCGGCCTCCATCCGGCTCATGTCGGCCATGAAGCTGACGGACGCACCGCCCGCGACGCAATCGACCAGCACATCGGCGAGTTCGGGCAGGCGCGCCGCCGCCTCGCCAGCATCGAGGGCGTGGATGGTTGGGGCCGGGTCGGACATGCGGGATTGGCCTTTAGACGGAGGGACACAGAGTGATGTGGCGCCCTTACTGGAAGCTGATCTGCGCCAACAACGGTAACAAATTTCATGCCAGCGTGTCAGGGCGTGGCGCTTTGGCGGAAGCTGCATACGCCTTTTCGCATCGGATACGACAAGCCATTCCCGTCATTGCGAGCGTAAGCGAAGCAATCCAGAGGGTGCGCTCCTCGAGGCTGGATTGCTTCGCGCACGCCTCGCAATGACGGCATAAGCAGGGCTACATTCAACCTCACGGCAACGTCATTCCGGGCTGCGGGCGCATCTGGCTATGTTTTCGACCCGGGGAGGCTGGCACATGGGCTGGTTCGACGATTTCCTGGACTGGTTGGGGCGCCGCATCGCCGGGCATATCACCGAGCCGGTGTCAGGCTACGAGCCGTTCACCGCCAGCGATCCCGAGGTGTTGCGCGCGTTGCTGCGGCCTGGCGATGTGCTGCTGGTCGAAGGCAATTCGCGGGTCTCCTCGGCGATCAAGTATCTCACCAATTCCACCTGGTCGCATGCGGCGATGTTCGTTGGCAAGGAGGCGCTGAAGCCGCTCGGCCGCCATCCCGAGCATGAACTGGCGGAGGCCAATCTCGGCGAGGGCGTGGTCACCGCGCGGCTGAAGAAATACCGCACCTACAACACCCGCATCTGCCGGCCGGTGGGGCTAGACGACGACGCGCGCGAGCGGCTCGTCGCCTTCGTGACGGGGCGCATCGGCGAGCGCTACGACCTGCGCAACGTGCTCGACCTGATGCGCTATCTCCTGCCCAATCCGCCGGTTCCGACCCAGCTTCGCCGCCGCATGATCGCGCTGGGCTCGGGCGATCCGACCCGGGCGATCTGCTCGACGCTGCTGGCGCAGGCCTTCGAATCCGTGCGCTATCCGATCCTGCCCGTGGTCAAGGACGTGCAGGGCAAGGTTGTCAGGCATGCCAGCGGCTGGATGGCCGATGAGTTGCTGCATATCCGGCATCATTCGCTGTTCACACCGCGCGATTTCGATACCTCGCCGTTCTTCGAGGTGGTGAAACCGACGGTGGCGCGCGGCTTCGACTACAAGGCCCTGCGCTGGCATGTGGAGGGGGTGGACGAGATGCCCGCCAACCCCTCCTGAGTGATGCCGCGTCGCCGGGGATGACAGCAAGGGCCGGGCACCCTAACGATGAGCCCGTCATGATCACCGCCAATAAAGTCACCGCCAATAAAGTCACGGCCACGAAACTTCATCTGCTGATCGCCGGCCTTTTCGGCGCCATCGGCGTCGCGCTGCTGGCGGCGGGCGCCCATTCCGGCGGCGCAAATGCGGGCGGCGCGGCGAACGTGACGCTGGCGGGGCAGATGCTGCTTTTCCACGCGCCGGCGATTGTCGCGGCGACGGCGGCGCGCCGGGCGGGGTTGCTCGCCGACCGCGCCGCGCGCCTGGCGCTGTTCGTGCTGATTCTCGGCGCCGCGCTGTTTGCCGGCGATCTCGCCCTGCGCGGGCTTGCCGGGACGCGGCTCTTCGCGATGGCGAGCCCGGCCGGCGGGATCGGCCTGATCGTCGGCTGGCTTGGCCTCGGGCTGTCGGCGCTACCCGTGCCGCGCCGCTGACCGGCACGCCTTTCGTCCGCCTTGCACATCCGCTAGAAGACAGCGGCCAAAGCGGTGCCGTTCTTTCGACAAGGTTCGATCATGCCCATGCCCATCGATCTGCCCCCGACCCTGCAGGCCGACCTGCTGGTCCAGGCCCTGCCGCACATGCAGCGCTACGACCAGGAGATCGTCGTCATCAAGTATGGCGGCAACGCCATGGGCGATGCGGCCACCGCCGAGGATTTCGCCGAGGACGTGGTGCTGCTGGAGCAATCGGGGGTCAAGCCCGTCGTCTGCCATGGCGGCGGGCCACAGATCGCCCGGATGCTCGACAAGCTCGGCATCAAGTCCGAGTTCAAGCAGGGCCTGCGCGTCACCGACCAGGCGACGGTCGATGTCGTCGAGATGGTGCTCGCCGGTTCGGTCAACAAGGAGATCGTCGGCTATATCTCGGCCGAGGGCGGCAAGGCCGTCGGTCTCTGCGGCAAGGACGGCGCCATGGTGACCGCGCGGCGCGTGAGCCGCACCGTCGTCGATCCCGATTCGAAGATCGAGGAGGTGCTGGACCTCGGCTTCGTCGGCGAGCCGGAGACGGTCAACACCAGCGTCCTCGACGCGATCCTGAAGGCGGAACTGATCCCGGTGCTGGCGCCGGTCTGCGGCGGCACGGACAACCAGACCTACAACGTCAACGCCGATACCTTCGCCGGGGCCATCGCCGGGGCGCTCAACGCCAAGCGTTTCCTGCTGCTGACCGACGTGCCCGGCGTCCTCGACAAGGACAGGAACCTGATCCACGAACTGACCATCGAGCAGTGCCGGCATCTCATCGCCGACGGCACCATCACCGGCGGCATGATCCCGAAGATCGAGACCTGCATCTACGCGCTGGAAAAGGGCGTGGAGGCCGTGGTCATCCTCGACGGGAAGGTGCCGCATGCGGTGCTGATCGAGCTTTTCACCGATCACGGCGCCGGGACGCTGATCCGACGCTGATGACCGAACGCGAGTCGACAGGGCCAGATGCGGGCGAGACGGGAAGCGGGGGCGAGGCCGGGAGCGGAGGCGGCATCGATACGGGCGTCCGCGCCCAGGCCTTCGCCCATGTCGACACTTGGATCTTCGATCTCGACAATACGCTCTACCCCCACGAGGCGAAGGTCTGGCCGCAGGTCGATGCGCGGATCACCCACTTTCTCACGCATATGTTCGGCATCGACGGCATGTCGGCCCGCGCGCTCCAGAAATACTACTACCATCGCTACGGTACCTCGCTGAAGGGGCTGATGCAGGAGCACGACATCGACCCGAAGACCTTCCTCGATTTCGCCCACGACATCGACCTCACCGCCCTGCTGCCGGACCCGGAACTGGGCGCGGCCATTGCGGCGCTGCCCGGCCGCAAGCTGATCATGACCAACGGCACGATCGCCCATGCCGCGAACGTCGCCGGCAAGCTCGGCTTCTACCACCATTTCGAGGCGGCCTTCGGCATCGAGGAGGCGGGCTTCGTGCCCAAGCCCGAGCGCGCCGCCTTCCAACGCTTCTTCGCGCTTCACGGAATCGAGCCGACGCGCGCCGCGATGTTCGAGGACATCGCCAAGAACCTCGTCGTGCCGCATGAACTCGGCATGCAGACGGTGATGGTCATCCCGAAAACGCCCGATCCGTTCCGCGAGATTTTCGAGCAGACGGGCATCGCCGCCCCCTATATCGGCCACATCACCGACGATCTCGCGGGATTTTTAAGGACGATTGCGTCGGCCTAGAGCATGCCGCGAAAAAGTGAGGACCGGTTTTTCGCAAAAGGCATGCGGTCTCGCATCAAGCGTAGCGCAAAGCCGCACGTCCGTGGTCGCGCCGCAGCGCCGCGACGTCGAGACCGGGGATCATGCCGTCGATCACCCGCCAGCGCCCGGCCACCATCACCCGGTCCGCCCGGTTGGCGCCGCACAGCACCAGCGCCGCGATCGGATCGTGCGCGCCGGAAAAGCGCAGTTCGTCGAGGGTGAACATCGCGAAATCGGCCTGCTTGCCGACGGCGATGCTGCCGATATCGCTGCGGGCGAGGCAGCGGGCCGAGCCTTCGGTGGCCCAGCGCAGGGTGTCGCGGGCCGTCACCGCGCTGGCGCTGGAATAGTGCAGCCGGTTGACCATGAGAGCGTGGCGCACCTCCTCCATCAGGTTGGAGCCGTCGTTGGAGGATGAGCCGTCGACGCCCAAGCCCACCGGCGCGCCGGCCGCCTCCAGTTCGCGGGTCTTGCAGAAGCCTGAGGCGAGAATGGCGTTGGAGGTCGGGCAATGGCAGATGCCGACCTCCGCCTTGCCCAGCCGCTCGCATTCCTCGCAGGTGAAATGGATGCCGTGCGCCAGCCAGGTCTTGGGCCGCAGCCAGCCGACCTCCTCCAGCAGGTCCAGCGGCCGCTTGCCGAACACCTCCAGGCAGTAGCGGTCCTCGTCCAGCGTCTCGGCGAGATGGGTGTGGAGCGGCGCGTCGAAGCGGGCGGCGAGATCGGCGCTCTCGCGCATCATCCGGGGCGTATTGGAAAACGGCGAGCAGGGCGCGACGGCGATCTGGATCATCGCGCCTTCGCTGGTGTCGTGGTAGCGGCCGAGCACGCGCTCGCAATCGGCCATGATCTCGTCCTCGTCCTGGCAGACGCTGTCGGGCGGCAAGCCGCCATCCTTGATCGAGACATTCATCGAGCCGCGCGACACCGTCATGCGGATGCCTAAAGCCGTCGCCTCCTCGACCTCGATATCGACGGCGTTCTCGACCCCCTTGGGAAAAAGATAGTGATGATCCGCCGCCGTGGTGCAGCCCGAGAGCAGCAGTTCGGCCAGCGAGGCCCGCACCGCCAGCCGCAGGTGGTCGGCGGTGAGCCTCGACCAGATCGGATAGAGCGTCGTCAGCCAGGGAAAGAGTTCCTTGTCGATGGCTTGCGGATGCGCGCGGGTCAGCGTCTGGAAAAAATGATGATGGGTGTTGATCAGCCCCGGCAGCACGACATGGCGCGAGGCGTCGAAGACCTCATCGACCGCTTGCGCAGGCTGGCCACCAGAGCGCACCAGTTCGACGATGCGCGACCCCTCCACGACGACGCCGCCCTCGCCCCCCTCGGCCAGCAGGCTGAGCGGGTTCTTCAGCCAGAGGCGCTTGTCGCGGGCGGGGGAAAGGTCAGGCATCGTCATCGAAATCGTCTCCGGAACAGGCTGGATTTGACGCCAAGGTTATCGCCTATCAAACACCCTTGTCATTCCGGGGCATCGCATCTGGCGATGAACCCGGCGACTGTCTTGATGTGTCAAGCGGATGTTTGTTTTTTGCGGTCGAGCTGCGTGTCGCGAACGAGGGCGTTGGCGAGGACCAGGAGTTTGCGTGCGATGG
>JAESGE010000296.1_pt1 | contig 10901 bp, 9 predicted proteins | sample 9269601 | NCBI WGS metagenome assembly JAESGE01 (sample SAMN14515569, study PRJNA621662) | algae metagenome | isolation source: Tolypothrix brevis GSE-NOS-MK-07-07A and co-occurring heterotrophs from wet... | place: USA: Grand Staircase Escalante National Monument, Utah | collected 2006-04-16
AACCATCGGCAAGCTCAAACAACTCCGCCGCATCGCCACCCGATACGACCGCATCCCGCAAAACTACATGGCAAGCCTATGCCTCGCAGCAATCAGCTTCTGGTGCTGAATGTCGATTCAGCCTAGATCGCGGCGACGCGCTGATGAAGCGCTCAGATCACTGGATCGACGGTTGCTTGGATTTGGCAGCAGCAAATCGGCTGTGAGCTTCACATCCATCACCGTGAATGTCCGGTCCTGCCAGAAGCTGCCGAAAGAGTAAGTCAAAGAGGACGGTCGGCGATGCGCGCCCCATCCGGCCATGCATCGGCATCTCGAAGGCGGTCATGACGGACAGGCGCGGCAATGTCCACCATCGGCCCAACACGCCGGTTAGCGCGCGTTCTTCTCGATAGCTAACATGATCGACGCGCGCTATATTAAGTCAGGAGCGTGCCTCAGCCGCAATAAAATCGCGGTGTCGTCGGTCACGTAGTGAGGAGGGATATGGTGCCCGGGACTACAATCGTTACTGGCGGGGCAGGCTTTCTTGGATCGTTCCTGTGCGAAAGGCTGCTTGATCGCGGTGAAGATGTTGTATGCGTGGACAATTTTTACACCGGCCGAAAAGATAACATCCGCCATCTCGTTTCGAATCCAAGATTCGAATTGATGCGGCACGATGTAACCTTCCCTCTCTATATTGAAGCTGATAATATCTACAATCTTGCATGCCCGGCTAGTCCGATACATTATCAGTACGACCCAGTTCAAACGACGAAAACAAGCGTTCACGGTGCAATAAACATGCTTGGGCTTGCCAAGCGTACCAAGTCCAGAATCCTGCAGGCGTCGACATCGGAGGTATACGGCGATCCCCTCGTGCACCCACAGTCGGAGGATTATTGGGGACATGTGAACCCGATCGGCCCTCGTGCTTGTTACGATGAAGGAAAGCGTTGTGCCGAAACTCTGTTCTTCGATTACTATAATCAGTATAGCGTCGACATAAAAGTTATTCGCATCTTCAATACCTACGGCCCTCGTATGCGGCCGGACGATGGAAGAGTGGTTTCCAACTTCATCATGCAAGCACTTCAAGATGAACCCATCACGATCTATGGTGATGGCCAGCAGACCCGGTCGTTCTGTTATGTGGATGACCTCATCGATGGCATACTGGCGATGATGCAGACTTCGCACGGTGTGACGGGTCCGGTCAATCTTGGTAACCCCGAAGAATTTTCAGTTCTTGAGCTTGCCGAACTCATTATCGATCTGACAGGTTCGCGATCAAGACTCGAACGCCAGCCTTTGCCGGTAAATGATCCGCGACAAAGGCAGCCTGACATCAGTCTGGCGCGAAATGCCCTTGATTGGCGACCCAAAGTGGCCTTGCGTGATGGCCTTATCAAGACGATCGACTATTTCGAATCCCAACTCCGGGACAGCGCGCGCGGTGCGCAATTTGTAAAATGAAAGCGGTTCTGGTGTTGGGGCGCCGCCGGATATGTGGGTTCGCATTGCTGCAAGGCATTCGCCCAGACGGGTTGGAATGTGGTCGCCTTCGACGATCTTTCGCGCGGCTGGCGTGACCGCGTCAAATGGGGTCCGTTAATCGAGGTGCACTGCCACCCAACCTTGGACCACGCGGGCCTGGAGTTTTCCGCCTTTCCCAGATCCGATGGGCTGGTTTCACCGGCTGAGTTTGCCAGCATGATCGGGGGGATATTCCCGATCGCGCTGTGCGGTCGCTAGTGCCTACGCCAGACCCCCAGCTTTTCGCAAGCATCTACCAGCGACAGGAACCAGTGAGCGTTCAGTCTCGCCGCCCAACATGCTTTCGAGCACCTCTTTCGCAATCGTGTCGCAGGCAACCGGAGAGCCATTGCTATTAGCAAGGTTGGGTGATTTCCGGTGCATCATCAAACCCAAACAGACGCACCTCGGTGCCGGCTGCGCTCCTTGAAGTGGTCAACTCTACGTGAAAAAGTCGCTTCAAAACAGTGCTGCATAGAAAACGAGCGCCCTATTTGTGCGGCTTTGACGAGACGATTGCGATCACGGTGAAGATCCGCGATGACACTTGCAAGTACTTTTGAGGCTCCCATGGGCGCAAGGAAACCGCTGCCGGAGAGTTCGACGATACCCTTTAAAGCCTCATTATCGTAGCCAGCAACTGGTACTCCGCAAGCCATAACCTCGGAATAAGTGCTCGATGGATCACCCTGCATGTGGCAGCATACGAACAAATCTGCCGCTTGCTTCAAAAATGGGACCCAACCCTTGTCGAAGTCGATTGGCTGAAAGATCGAAACCTGATCCTCGAGCGCATAGCGGGCGATCGCCGCGCGAAGTTTACTCTCCTCTGGACCAGCGCCGTAGATTGATAACTCAAACGGGACGCCAGCTTGGCGCAGGTGTCGCGCTACTTCCGGCAGATGCAGGACACCCTTCATTGGGACAAACCTTCCGCCGAAGACTAGCCTTAGCGGTTTCCCAACCCGGACCTCATCGGCTTTTTGAGCCAGTCTGTCGGAAGTAATTACGTCAGACTGTTTTACTCGGTTGTCAAAAAAGAGAAGCGCGTCCGGACACCTTTCGCGATAGGTACTATAGGTAGGGACGCCATTGCATTGCAGGCCTGCAGAGATGTCGATCAGGTACCGACGCAGGCGCTCTGCTTTCCAAGCCCAAAGCTTCCTGCGGAGTTTCAGGATGGAGTTCGACCCGCTAACGTCTATAATCCGCCACTCTGTTCTCAGAGTGTACTCGGAAACGTGGATCACCGGCACCCCAATGCGATTGCAGAGTTCGGTCGTAGCGACCTCGAATGGCGAAAGGAAGCCGACGGCCACGGACGCTGATTGAAGGCGTCGGGCGAGCACTTTAGAATCACGTGGTCGCATCTCGATCATGTGCCCCTCCATGTCGCCAGCGACTTCCACGTGGTCGAGGTCTGTTGACGCCGAGGGCGAAACATCGAACAGACTCGTTACCGGTCCAGGCCAAGACTTGGCGTATTCGGTGGCTCCTTTGAGGTATTTTTGGGTAACGATCAAACGCCCAGATGTAGCCTTGTGCGCTTTCAACACAGGCAACAAGATGAGTTCATCCGCAGTCGACCTAGTGTAAGGCATGAAGTCAAGCCAGCCCTTCTAGCAAGCGGTCTAAATCATCCAGATCGACTGAGAATCCGCCGTCTGCCGGATCTCCGATCAGGAATGCGAAACGCATCCCCATTCGATCAGTAAATGCCTTATACGTCGTAGCGAAGCGGTCCGGTGGTTGTAGTATGAGGAAGGCTCCTTCCTCCGCCATACTATAGATTGCATGCGAAAGATGGCTGCCTTCGGCGCTGACCACCAATTGCGCGTCCAAAACACGTCGGGATATCTCTTGCGCATTTAAGATCGCGGGTTCCACGATATCAAATCCCAAACCGGCAAGGTGTGCCTCGAGCGCTTCCTCGTTCACAACAAGTCGCGGCTCTCCCGTTGCACCGCGCTTGAGGTAGACATTCTTTGAACCGTTTGAGCCTGCTGATCCCTGCGACCGTCGCAAGCGCCGGCGCAATTCATTGTAGCGAAGCGCTTTCAAGGAGTTCTGCGCGAAGTCCACATAGACGATTAACTCGTCCACCTGCGCATGGTGCACAACGAGAGGGCGCTGCAACCCGAGAATCTCACGATATCCCGCCTCGTGCTCATAGGCTTTGGTTTCCAAGACGATCAGGTCGCTGTTGGCGTCCGGAATTAGAGCGAGAGGAAAATCGTCCAAGAGAAAATGACCAAAGAAATTGCTACCAGGAAAGTTGGATCCAAGATGAACACGGCCTAAGCGCTGAAATTTCGACATTTGCTTTCTGAAGACACGCTCCGGGCCATAGCCATGATGCGCCTTGAAAGCGCCGCAGTATATCCAAGCACCACTAACGCTAGCGTTGCGCAACAGATAGGCCCGTGTCGCGGCATGCGTGACTTGTCCGCCAAAGATGCTCTGTCGCTCATACTCTTCAGTCGTCCAAGGGGAGTATCCTGTGATCTTGTCGAGAGCACCTTCGAGAAAGATCGCTTGAGGGCAGGTAGCATCTTCCTCAGGGCATATCTCCCAACTATTGATCGCGATTTCTTCGATCGGCAGCCTTCTCCCGGTCGCCAGTCTTCGACCTCCCCATACTAGTCTCTCGAGATTTAGCATAAAGGGTTACGCACAATTTCAATTATGCGTTTCTGAACGGCGGAATCAAGACTGGGGAAAAGAGGCAGACAAAGGACACTGTCCGCGGCGCGACGCGCCACGGCTAGTTCTGCGGGACCTGCCGATTCAGCGTCCGCGTACGCCGGTAAGTCAGCGATACTCGGATAGAAATATCTTCTGGAGGAGATCCCGTTTTTCTTCAGGGTTTCGTACAACGTATTGCGCGTTACCGGATATTCCGCCTCAACAATAACTGGGAACATATATCCGTTGTGCGCAACATTGGGCGGCGGTTGAATAAAGCGCAGCCCTCGAACGCCCGACAATGCCTCCAAATACGCCTCGACAATTGTGTGGCGTATCGCAATCTGATCTGACACATACGGCAACTGTGCCAAGCCAATAGCTGCGTGCAACTCGCTCATCTTGGCGTTCAGGCCTACAGAATCGACGGTTACGTCATCGACGATGCCGTTATTAGCAAGATGTCGAATGGCTTGATTGAGTTGAGGGTTCGATGAAACGACGGCTCCGCCCTCAAAGGTGTTGAAGACCTTTGTGGCGTGGAAACTGACGATGGAGCAGGTTCCGTAGTCGAGGACACTCCGCCCCCCGACCTTGACCCCAAAGCAGTGCGCCGCATCATAAATAATGGGGATGCCGCGGCGGTCCGCGATCGCTTGTAGTGCTTCGACGTCGCATGGGATCCCGTAGCTGTGCACCGCTAGGATCGCTTGCGTTCGTTCGGTTATCTGCTCAGCGACAGCCTTCGGAGAGAGGTTCAAGGTCTCTGGGTCGATATCCGCAAATACGGGGGTCGCACCCGCTAGGACAATCGCGTTGGCGGTCGCGACGAATGAGTAGGGTGAAGTAATCACTTCACCCGTTATTCCCAAGGCTCGCAGAGCCAAGAATATCCCGAGCGTGCAGTTCGCCACAAGGCTGACATTTGGCACATCGAGATAAACCTTAAGTTCCTCTTGCAGCCGCCTGACATAAACCCCGTTGTTTGTGAGTTGCGCGGAAGCCCACATGTCTTGAAGATAGGGGAGCATGTCTTCCAAAGGCGGCAAAGACGGTCGCGTCACGGGAACCGAGGCAACTGCCGGCGGATCCGGATTGATTAAATCAGTGAGAAACATAGCATTCCTTCCAGCCCGATCCAAATCAAAGCTGACTGGTGTCAGCGGGTTAGCTTGAGGCCAGCCTGAGTAGCTGCTTCTCGAATTTCGCCACGCGCGAAGCCGATGTGGGCTCTTGCGATACCGAATCATTCGGGTTCGCGCAACCGAGCTAACTGATGGCCGCAACCAATGCGAGCCGATCGCTTGATCCTGTCCAAAATGAGACATGTCTCGCGGCGGTAATTACCGCCCGCCCCACTGCCATTGTCCAACTGTGAGCGTCCCGCTGGCAGTGCCGCTCCCAACATTGCCCGGAGCCCCGGGACAACAGAGAATGAGCGACCTCCCTACCGCACCATCTGAACCTCGAGACCTTCAAGAGCATTGAGCTACCGTTGAGCTGGCCAAAGCAGCGCGATTTGCTACGATTCCGGCAATAGCAAAATCACCTGTTGTTCCGATCAAACACCCTGATATGGTCGATTAACGTCCCTGTTATGGGGGTTTAAATGCCCTGTTCGGGCGATTAACAGGAAAACCCCTTTTTCGCTCCATAGAATACTGAAAAAGCGTGATTTTCGTAGATCGTACATCGGGGGAACGGCTCGAAACACTCTGTTTTGGCCTTCAAAAACACTCTTTTCCCTGTTCTTCCCTGTTTAACAGGCAAACCGAACCGATGCAGGGTCGGCCAGAGACTGGGCGCGCAAATGCCGCCTGATATCGCTGAAGAGACCGACAAAAGGATGCTGCCGTTACGGTTTGGCGTGCGCAAACCGCCCTGTTCCGCGGGCTTGCGGCGGGTCCCTGAAACCAGAGACGAGTGCTGGGGGTGGTTGGCGGGGCACGACTGACGAAGATGATCAATACGATTACGCCGTAGCGTTATGATCAAGATTTCCTGAGAAATGTTGTGATGACACTCAGTGCGGTCGGGCGCCATGTCAGCAGCACGGCGGTGGCAAGCGCGCCGCCGGCAAGTAGTAGCGGCCACATCAGCGCGGCAAAACTGCCGCCGTCGCGCGCGATACAGAGGCCGAGGCTGGCTGCGCCCAGCAGCCACCCGGCGATGCGCAAGGGCACCGGGCGCTTGGGAACACTGCCGTTCACGGTCTTCCGATGTCGATCCTGGCTAAGCGCCAGGCAGACGCAGCCGAGCCACGCGGTGAGCGCAGCAGCGAGGAGCAGGGCGGTGCTCATTCGGCGGCCGCGAGGATAGGGTCGGACGCCGCGGGGGCCTTGGCGCGCAGCCGCAGGGCCGCCCCGATGGCGATGCCAGCGCTGGCGAGCAGCATCATATCCATACCGGCAACCGCCCACAGACCCGCTCGCATGGCAGCAAGGATATGGTCGCCGGTCGTTGCCGCGTTGAGCACAACGGCAGCGAGTGCGAGCCCCGCGATCAGCCAGCATTGCTGCGCCCAAGCGGGTGCACGGACGATGGCAGCATGGATGAAGGTGGCGATCCAGACGAGGAAGAACGTCCAAACCTCAAGCGCTGCCCGCCCCTCCCCCCAAAGCATCGCGCCATCAGGCAAAATGCGGTTGATGACAAAGAACGCACCGGTCGCCGCGATGATGCCGGTGACGCCGCCGATGGTCATTGCCTCCACAGTGCGGAACCCAGCCGTGTTGGGCACATGCCTCCCCTCGCGGGCGCGCAGCCAGAACAGCAGGCCGGTTGCGATCATGACGCAGCCCGAGAGGCCAGCGAAAAAATAGAGCCAGCGCAGCGGCCAATGCTCCCATTGGGCAAAATGCAGGCCAGACAGCCAGGCATGCGCGGTGCGCACGGGGCCAGCGGTGAAATCCTGCACCACCGCGCCGCTCGCGCCTGAAAAGCCGACCGCTTCCCGGTCCATCACCACCTGTCGGGAGGGAAAGACGTGGCGCACGGTTACGCGCGCGTTGGCATCGCCCCACTGTTGCAGATGGATGATATCGGCCCGCACCCAATCACCGTGGCGCACGCGCCAGCGGCTTTGTGCCTCTGTTACCATCGCATCGATGCTCTGCATCGGGGCAACGCGACCGGCGGGCTCGACGATCTGGATGCCGTACAACTCGGCAAACAGCGGCTCGGTCTTGCCGCCGAAGGGCAGCGCGATCGACCAGGGGAGGTAGACGGAGAAAAAGATGAACAGGCCAGTCAGCGGCAGCAGGAAATGCAGCGGCAGCGCGATCAGCGAGGTCATATTGTGCAGATCGAGCGTGGCGCGGCGATGGTTTTTCGATGGACGAAACACGAAAAACTCGGCGACGATCTTGCGGTGGATGACAACGCCCGACACCAGCAGCACCAGCATCGCCATCGCCAGGAAGCCTGCGATCCAATAGCCAAGGTCCGCCCATATGATGTGAAAACTGAAGTGGAAGGGGAAGATGAAGCCGGTGCCCGCCAGACTTTCCGGCCGCGCCAGTTCGCGCCCGCTCGCCGGATCGATGTGGCGCACGGTCCATTTGTCATCGACGCTGTAGCCGACGCGCACGGTCGGCTCGCGCGCACTGGGAGTGTAGAGGTAGATTTCAGTCGTGCCCTCAGGCACATCCGCCAGCACCGGCGCCGTCAGCCGGTCGAGCGAAACAGGCGCGGCAAGCTGCGCAGCAAGCCGGGTCGAGGGCTGCATCCAGCGGTCGATCTCACGGTCAAAGACCGACAGCGTGCCCATCCAGAACATCGCGAACAGCAATGCGGCACAGACGACACCCGCCCAAGTGTGCAGCCAGGTCATAGAGGCGCGGAAATCATGGCCCATGGCTGACTCCTCCTACAACGCAGGCGGCGCAAGCAACATCGCCGCGCAAATGGTGACGAACGCGCCGCCGCCGATCACGGCGACGACACGGGCCAAAGACCGTTCGTGAAAAGCCCAGACAATGAGCGCAAGATAGAGCGGAAAGCCGAGCATAGTGGCGAGAAGGACGGACTCTGACGGCGACATGCCCGTGGCCGGTAGAGCCAGTCCAGCCAGCGCGGCGGCACCCGTGGTTGCCGCATAACCGCCGATCACGGCCAGCCCGATCCTCAGTATCATCGCGGACACGGAAACCGAAGCCAGCGCCACGGTCAAAAATCCGTTGTCACTGACAAACGCCACGTCTGTTCAGGCGCGCCATAGGTCAGCGCGCCGAACGACGTCCCGGCCCAGTAACGTTCGCCAAACACATTATCCATGAAAAAGCTAACCCGCGTTGGCTGTCCGCCCAAACGGGTCGCGAACGAAAGGCCAGCATCGACGCGGGTCCATGAGGGAATGGTGCGCTCGTTCAAAACATCGACGAACATACGCCCGACATGCTCTGCAGCGACGGTCACGGACAGACCGGGGATCGGCGCAATGTCCTGCGTCACTGTTGCCGCCAGTCGATAGTCGGGCACGCCCAGCGCCCGATTACCGTCCTGAAGCGGATTTCCCGTCCGCAATTGGATGGGATCGAGCAGCAGAGCGCCGCCAACGATGCGGGTTGTCGGTGTGACCTTTCCGTTAATGGCCAATTCGATGCCGCGGTGACGCTGGCGTCCCGCCTGGACGAAACGGGGCTGCGCGCCACTCGCGTCGATGAATTCCTGCGGCCGGGTCGTTTCAAACGCCGCCAGCGTGACAAGCAGATCGGTGCGTGGCTGCCACTTAAGCCCTGCTTCGATCTGACGGGTCGCACGCACCGGAAGCCGCTGGTTGGCGTTCACCGTTCCCGGCGGCGCAAGCGTGCCAAGCTCCAATCCTTCGGCATAGCTGGCATAGGCATTCAGCGCTGCGGTCGCCGCAAGCGTGATTGACGCCAGCGGGGTTATTTTCGATTCGTCATAGCTGTCTGTCACATTGGTGTTGTTACCGCCGTCATAAAAGGATTGGCCCCGCAACCAGACGAATCGGGCGGCCCCCAATATAGTGACTGGACCATAGGTCGCTGTCCAGCTCGCCCCTGCGCCGTCGCTGCGGTCGAAATAGGCAAGCGGACCAACGCTCAGGTCAATGCGGTCTGGGCGAACGACATGGACCGGTCGGTACAGGTTGGTGGCTATCGATGTCAGCGCTACGCCGTTCACCGACACGCCATTGTCTCCAAAGTTAGACCGCAAAAACTGCCGCTCGCGATATGTCGTCGCATTCAGGGTGACGCGATGGCTGATCGCACCAGTCGAGAATTGGCCGGAAACATTGCCCGCCACCGTTTCACCTACCTGTCTAACTCCCAAAGCGAATGGAAAAGATGTCGCCGATCCGTCCGGGGCGTCGACCACGGCAAGCAGACTGACAGCGCTCCGGTCGCCTGAACTGGCGATGCCGCGCACGCTGGCCGACCAGCCAGGCGCGAATTGCCAGTCAAGCTCGGCATGGCCAAGCGTGGTTTCTGCAGGATATTCGCCCCATGGCTGCGCCGCGTTGGTGCGCAACCGCGGAGCCCTTGGAATCGCAAAGCCGGGCGCGACGATGACATTGTCACGATAGGCATTCACACTCGCGCTGGAATATTGCCCGCCCCCCGATAAAGTCAACGTCGGTGTCAGGCGGATATCCGCCGTGACCGCAGCGACAGTGTTGTCGATTTCGTCCTGCAGGTCGATCGGACCATGACCCCGCTCGGTGCCCAGATTGACGCGAATTCCCACAGCGTCGTTCGGCCCGAGGCGACGGCTTGCATCCACCGCGAAAAGCCCGAGCGCCCGGTCGGCAAATCCGGCAGTGACGCTGGTAAGCGCAGTTTCGCGCGGCCGCTTGGGCTCAAGATTGATGACGCCGCCGATCGGCGTGAACGACGTGCCCGCATAGACGAGCGACGACACGCCGCGCAAAACTGTCAGGCGTTCGGTCGCAAACAACGCCGTATTGACCCGGTAGAGATCGACTGCAGGGGTCGGCAACCCGTCAAAGACGCTGCCCGCATCAAAGCCCCGAATGCTGATGGCTGCACCAAAGCCGCCGGAGCTGGGCTGGCTGGTGACGGCAGGATCAAACCGTGTGACCGCTGCAATGTTGCGGGCCAGCACGGTATCGAGCAGCGCCCGGTCATAGCTGGCCACCGACAGCGGCGTATCTATAATCGACAGGTCGCCCAATGTTGCAATGCCGGCGGACTCGTCAAGGCGCGCCGTGACGACAATTGTTTCCATGTCCTCAAGCTTCTGTGCTTGTTTCTCTGTCGTCGGTGCAGCAGCGGCAATCGCAGATTCTTGTGCTCGAGCTTGTACCGGGCCGAACGCGGCAACGATTGCAATTGCAGAAACGCCCAGTGCATGTCGGATCATCGAAAGCGGCCCTAGCATTGCTAATGCGACTAAGTCGCAATTGGTTAGCTTGCGTGTTTTTGCGGGTCAATCGAAATTTTCCAGACGGCGCGAAAACGGGATCCCTGTTGGTACGAAATCGGCGTCGAACAGAGACCCCTTTTGGGCGATTGGATAGCGTCACCGCGTCGCCCGTTTGAGAGCGGTTACAAGGGACAGGAAGATGACGGCAAGGGATGGGAAGAGTATCCGTCCGGTTGTTGCACGTCAGGCGGCGGCGTGATGATTGAGCGACCAGTTCCATGGCAGGAGTTCGTCGAGTCGGTTGGCGGGATGGCCCTCGACCATGCGGGTGAGGACGTCGCTGAGCC
>JAESGE010000299.1_pt1 | contig 10715 bp, 12 predicted proteins | sample 9269601 | NCBI WGS metagenome assembly JAESGE01 (sample SAMN14515569, study PRJNA621662) | algae metagenome | isolation source: Tolypothrix brevis GSE-NOS-MK-07-07A and co-occurring heterotrophs from wet... | place: USA: Grand Staircase Escalante National Monument, Utah | collected 2006-04-16
TTCTTCTGCAAACTCAAAGAGTTCAAACGCATCGCCATGCGTGCCTGCAAAACCGATCAGAGCTACGAAGCCATGATCTACCTCACCGCCGCGGTCATCAATTCTCGATGAATCCCCACAAACCCTAGAGCGCTTTCCGACCATTCTGGGTCACCCTGATCGTGTTTGAAAACGCGCTGAACAGGCGCGGCGCGCAGCAGGGGCTGGTTGCCCCTGCAAGGGCTGCAACGCAGCCAGAGCGTTTCCTTACGCGACCCTCTGAAGGGGCGGGCCCCTTGTGGCCCACCACCGCGTCGCTTGTCGGTCACTATGCGGCAGCATGGCTCCCTCCGCGCTCCTTGTGCTGGGCCAAAATCGGCTCCGTCAGGGCGACCCAAAATGGTCGGAAAGCGCTCTAAAGGCGAGGGTTTTTCGAGGCGTCCAATTGCCCTCAACAGCAAAGAGCAGAACGACGCACAGGTCCAAAGACCAGCGGCTTGTTACCCGGCATCGGGGTTTCCGATCCGTTGGGCTGGTTCAGCGCGGATCGACTTAGCAACGATGTCGCTCAGTGGGCGCGAACTCCTCGCTGATCGCGGAGGCTTGCGTGAAAGAATTCCTTTTTGGGCCCGGGTCGACGATACTTCCCCCACAACTTAAGCCCATCAGCGCCTGACAATGCCCGTTCAAAATCTTAAACATCCGGTTTCGACGGTGCGCTTTTTCGGGTATCGACCATCGATGAACTGGACAACACCAAGCGGGAGGCTATCATGGCGTTCGTCGCAGAAGCACCACGATCCTTTCGGGAAAGTCTAATCCTGTCATATGCGCCTATAAATAAAGAGTACATGCAAACCATGTGCCACGTGCAGACAAAGGCCAAAGATGTATTCTGACCCTTCGCTTTTCTCCAATTCTGTATTTGAAAAATACTTGATGTCCATGTTAAGTCTTGCCCTATAGGTGCAAACTGAAGGTGTCTGGATCGATGATAGAAAAGAACATAAATCGACTCGGATTCGCCCGTCAGCAAATGGCGATCATATAGTCTCATAGTTTGCCGAAACTTAGATGGATTGCTTTAGCAAAGGCACAATCCGCCTGCTATCTGCAGGCAACGAGCCCGAACACGGAATGGTGCCGATTGATGCCTAATACAATTGCCTATGCCGCCTTAATCATTTGGCCAGTCGTGACCATAGCATTGTTCGCCTCATTGCGGCCGCCCCACGCGTTAATCTGGTCACTGCTGGGGGGCTACCTTGTACTGCCGGTCAATACGGCATTCGATCTCCCCGGGGTGCCAGCGCTCGATAAGACCTCTATCCCGAGCGCTGCAGCGTTGATCGGAGCGTTGATCTTCGCGGGGCCCCGCGCCGTACGACTGCCTCGCGAATGGTGGCTGATGGCGCTATTGGTTCTCTACTTAGTATCGCCGATGCTCACCGTCCTAACTAACCGTGACCCTTTGGTATTCGGCAACCTAATGCTTCCGGGGCTGAAACCCTACGACGCGTTCGCTACAGCTGCTTTCAGCGGTATCAACCTCATTCCTTTTCTGCTAGGATACAACATGCTTTGGACTGCCCGGTCACAAGATTACCTCTTACGGGCCCTTGTCGCGGCGATGCTGGTCTACAGTCTTCTGATGCTTATCGAAGTCCGGTTGAGCCCGCAATTACATACGTGGATTTATGGCTTCTTCCCACATAGCTTCGATCAGACAATGCGGAGCGGCGGATTTAGACCGGTGGTTTTTTTGGGCCACGGATTGTTAATCGCCATCTTAACTAGCATGACGATTGTTGCCGCCGCCTACCTTGCGAGGCGACGAGCCCAAATATTCGGCGTTTCCGCCTGGTTTTGGCTGGCTTACCTGATGTGCATCATGGTTCTTTGCCGATCGCTGGGGGCGCTAATTTTCTCCGTCATAGCGCTATCTGCGGCAATCTTCGTCCGGCGGGGCGGTGTTCGCCTCATCTGTGCTTTGGTGGCGATCACCGTCTTGCTATACCCGATGATGCGCGGAGCGGATTTGGTGCCAGTACAGGTCCTAGCCGATCAAGTCGCCGCTGCAAGCCCCGAGCGGGCCTCTTCTTTTCAGACTCGGATTGATAACGAAGATAGTCTTCTTGAGCGTGCGCGCCAGCGCCCCTTGTTCGGCTGGGGCGGATATGGCCGAAACCGAGTGTACGATGAATACACTGGCAAGGACATGAGTATAACCGACGGGACTTGGATCATCATTATCGGAAACAGCGGCTGGGCCGGCTACATTGCGACTTTCGGGCTTCTGTGCCTACCGTTGGTGGGAACATGGTGGCGAGGTGCGCATTTGAGCGCGGCCGGTGTAGCGTTATCGCTTATACTAGCCGTCAATCTCTTGGACTTAGTACCAAATTCTTCGCTTACCCCCCTCACTTGGCTATTAGCGGGGACTTTGGCCGCAATTCCGCAGCAAAAGCGTCAAGCAAAAAACAGAAAACGATCGAAAGCAGCTGCCCAATTGGCTTATAGTGCGCAATAAGCAAAAAATGGGCCTTGGATTTTTGGATGTTTTCTCTCACGATACTAAATGCATTATCAGTCAGACAAAATCGTCTTTCGCCATCCTCTTGGCTCAGGACCTATTAAATCGCTTGCGTTCACAGCCATCCAGTGATTCAGTAGAGCCACTGAGAAGGCGCTGCTGTTGTCTGAGGTTTGGCTGTTGAGCGAGACTTATACCAACGCGCATTGATCATGACCCATGTGCCCACTGTCGCATTCCGATGGACATGATGCGCCATGGTTGATTGACGAGGTTGTTCCAGGCGAAGCAGCAGTGGTCGACGATGTCGTCGTAGGATTTGAAGATGCGGTTCGAGAGCCAGTTGTCCCGCATGAACTGCCAGACATTCTCGACCGTGTTCAGCTCGGGGCATCGCGGCGGAAGCGGCAACAGCGTTATATTGGCCGGAACGACCAGTTCGGCAGAACCGTGCCATCCGGCCTGATCAAGGATGACGACAGCATGGGCACCGGGCGCCACGTGGAAGGCGATCTCTTCGAGATGCATGCTCATCGCCTCGCTGTTACAGCGGGGCATGACGATGCCTGCAGGCATTCGCTGCGCAGCTCGCTGTTGAACGCCTCGCCTATAGGCGTGTCCCATTCCAAGTCGCAGACAAGATTGTAGAGGCTACTTTCGGGACTGCGTTCGCGCCGACGACCACACACGGCAGCGACAAGGTCTTGCTCTTCAAAAATGCTGAGCGCGCTGCGCAGCCAGCCGGCATCCAGCTCGCAATCTCCGTCGATGAACTGTACAAATCTCAAGTCTGGGTGGGCGGCCTTGAGATGTTCGAGCCCGTCATCGCGTGCACGCACTGCGGAAAACGGGATCGACATGTCCAGCGCAACGACTTTCGCCGAGGCCGCGCGGGCATTTTTGACGCTGTTGTCGGTCGACTGGGAATCTACATAAACCAGCCGCGGCACGAATTACAGCACGGAAGCAAGACATCGCTGAAGGCGCGCGCCCTCATCGCGGTCGATGATGGCGCATCCGATCTGGTTCATGCTAATGATCGCACCGCCAGACCGGTCAGACCGCTACCAAGGCAGCCTCAAGCGCCACGTTCCGGCTGGGTTTGGGGTGGGAAAGCAAAGCGGCCCTCAACCTGAACTCGTCCAGTTTAGTCATAGGCACCGCAAAATAGTTGGTAGTCCTGCGAGGGTATTCATGGCTGTCGAGAAAAGCGTCAAGGGTCATTACACTACTGGTATGAGCGAGCCGATTCGGTGCAAGCAAACCATAATCCCTCTCTGCGAAAAAGTTGAAGATTCCCTCCTTGGTAAACCCAAGAACATCGCAGGGTCCGCTCTCGAACATTATAAGCGGCTGACATTTTTCAATGAGCCGGACTGCTCCCCATAGAACGCCTAGCTCCGCCCCTTCAACGTCGATCTTGATCAGGTCCGCCCAGTCGAGCAAGTCATCCATCCGTTTCATTACGACTTTGATTCGACGGACGCTTCCCTGTTGCTCGGCTAGCGAACTGTAGCCACTTTGACTGAGATTGACGAAAAACTCAGCTTCGCCCGTTTGGTCGGACAGCGCACAGCAGTGAACCGTCGCTGTCGGGAACTTGCGGGTCAGCCAAGCAACCTTGTCTGGCATAGCCTCAAACGCGACAATCCGTGCGCTGGGGCAATTATGACGCACCTCAGCGATTACCGAACCGATATGTGCGCCCACGTCGACGAAGACGTCATTTGGTCGGCAAAGTTGGGCAAGGAGACGGGGAGCTAATTGGTCATTAACAGTCGTGCCCAGAGCGACACGAGGGACGCGAACCAACGAAATGATGTCGCGTGCGGTGGATAGCCAACGACCAAACATAGTCCCAACCAGCAGTTGCTTTAATGATGCCATCGAAGCGGCCCCCCGTTGTAGTTTAAACGGCATCATATATTTTCTGCGGGCGTCTGCAACTGATGTCGAGGACGGCTCTCCACCCCGTAGAGCATATTCCGCGGATCAGTCGGAGAGGCGAGTGACGATAGAGCATGTATCGTTGGTCGTGCTGGATCTGGCCAAGTCGGTTTCCAAGTCCACGGCGTCAACACGCAGGGCGAGGCTGTGTTGCGACGCAAGCTGACGCACAGTCAGTTGCTGAAGCTGTTCGAGAAGCTGCCACCGTGCCTCGTGGGCATGGAAGCCACCACAGTATGGCTGTTCCGCAAGCGGCTCGTGAAGGCCAAGGCGATAGACAAACTTTTTGCGCGCTTCGATGCGGCGCTGACAGACCGGGGCTACCTCGCGATGGGCGGGCAGATCGCGCTTGCGATCCGGCCTCAGAGCTTTCGTTTGATAACATCCTGCAGCATCTCGCGATCGAGCGTCAGATCGGCAACGATCTTCTTCAGCCGGCTGTTCTCGTCTTCCAGCTCACGCAGCCGCCGCATCTCCGATGGCAGCAGCCCCGCGTACTTCTTCTTCCAGTTGAAGTAGGTCGCCTGGCTGATCCCCGCTTTGCGGCGGATCTCAGCAACCGGCGTGCCTTCCTCGCCCTGCTTGACGACAAACGCCTTCTGGGCGTCCGTGAACTTCGATGCTTTCACGCCAAACCTCCTTGCCCAGCCAAGGAGAACTACGGCGGAAAACTCTAGCCGCGAATGGTCCAGTTTTCAGGTGGCAGAGCAAATGCGGAATGTTGCCGATTTCCTCTCAACTAAACGACGAGAAACTCGCAGCGTTATGACCCAGTCCCTTCACTGAGAAGGCTCCAGTGCTCCCACCGATGGCCTTACCGCTCGGAATTTCCCGTCCAGCGTATCGAAAACAAATCCGTCGGACGCCGCCGATCCGATTGCGGAACTGCCAGCCATCGGCCTGTAGTAGTCGTTTTGATTGAGCGGTAGATAGTTGGGGAACTCGGTGGAATTGGGAACGCGAGGAGCGTAGACGAGATTATTTGTCTCGCGAAAATTAGCGTTCGCCCAGCTTTCAAATTGGCGAAGCTTCCGGAACGTTTGAGGCGATCTAGATTGCAACTGGACAATTGTGTTGCTGGCAATCACGACAGGAGCTCGCGAGTTTTCTACCGTTGTTGGTCGGGGATCGTAAAGCGCGAACGCCCAAAAAGAATTAAGTGTATTTATTACGTCGGGCATGACCGCAATGTTGTTACGAATAGTCGTTCCGCCAAAGCTCATCGAAATAAATGTATCCGTATTGTTCGTTCCCCTCAGGATGTTGCGCTCGAAGATCGCGTTGCCCACATTGCCAGTTGTCGAGCTGTTCTGGGTGTTGAGCATCACTACGTGAAAGCCGCCCTCTAAACGATTGCGATTTATGACTCCGAAATGATTGATTGCTCCCGATGTATTATATCGGATGGTTGGCTGGTGTGCTCGCCCATCGCTGGACCACCCCGTATTACTGAACATGTCGTTTTGTGCGATAACCAGCGAAGTTACCCGCTCCGTACGGATTGGGCCTTGATCGGCCCAGCGTGGAATGATGGATTGGTCCGTGCCGCCGGGCCCGCTAACTGCGGCCGGATTTTGTTTGATTGAGTTGCCGATATAAGCGGCCCGGTTGGGGGCAGCGTCAAAAGCCCCGTAAAGGTACCAGTCGGTGATCTCATTATCGGCAACGATTACACCGACGGGGTTATTGACGAAAACTACCCCTTGTTGAAGTCCGGAAAATTTGTTTCTGAAGATGGTGGTGTTACGCACATTCCCGATGTTTTGAAGGCCGCTCTCATTGAAATTCTCGCCCATGCCGGTGCGCGGATCGTAGTCTCCACGTATATCGAGCCCGAAAATCGTAAGGCCATCGGTTTCTCGCGGCGTAAAGATCGGTTTATTGACAGAGATAGAGCCATTAATGCGCAGGATCGGCTTCGGGCCCGACCCAAACGGGCCTATCTGGATATCGCGCAGCCCGCTAAAGCTAGTATCGGCGTTGAAGAGTGTTTCTTCCCCTGATCGAAACAGCACTCTCATTCGGTTCTGATTCACAGCGCCGATAGCAGCCACTGCACTAGTGAACCGCTGCGCGCCGCTTGGACAACCGCTGAAGTTGCCGCTGTTTGAGTGACAAATGGTGCGCGCGCCTGCGTACGCAGTTTCGGGGTCTTCGACTGTGATCGTTACGGTATCAGGAGAGGAGCCCTGATTGCGATTAGCGATCAATAGTTTGACCCCGTACCTGCCGGCGCGCTCGAAAACGTGTCCAGCCAATGGTCCTTGCGCCGCATTTGCATCTTTGAACGATTCCGGAAAATCAGCGGGTAACGCCTCAAACCGGGCATTAGGGTCGCCGAACGACCATAAATATGACAATTCGTGGGTCGGCCGCTGAGTGCCAAGATTCTGATTAAGCGTCGCCTCGAAAAAGACGCCGCATGGCGCGATGCAAGTCTCGCGCGAGGCCCTGATCGAAGGCAAATTGATCCTTGCTTGTTTAGTCGAGCAAGTGCTGTCCGATTGTGAGAGTGATACGGTGCATCCGGTCGTCGGAGCCGAAGGTTGTGGGGCAGCGAGCTGTGGGGCAGCGATCAGGGCAGGTGAGCCATCATCCCCACCGCAAGCCGTCAAGGCCAGAAACGCTGTTAAAGCAAGAATCGTAGGCTGTTTGCATAACGAACGAAGCGCTATCGCTTGCGGCCTCTCTTGGCGAGGTGCCCGGGTCCCACTTGCAGCATTCATTTTTACAACCCTCTTGAACGCAGAAGCCGCAGGTTAGGCATTCGATACTTAAGACTAAGTTAAAGTGAGGAGGCTAAATCTAGTGCTAAAGCCGCTCGGCAGGCAACCCGTGAAGGCCAGAATGCCTCTGTCATGGGATGGATCACAACGTAGGCTCGGGACCCATTAAATTCCTTGCGCTGGCGGAGACGGCTTGATTCAGTAGAGCCACTGAGAAGGCGCTGCTGTTGTCTGAGGTTTGGCTGTTGAGCGAGACTTAGATGGGCCGGATTGAGCCCTATTTCCCACTTTCGCATGGCATTCCGCGGGTCGATGATCGGCGGATCGTCAGCGGAATCATCTTCGTGATCAGGAACGGGCTGCGCTGGCGTGATGCGCCTCCCGCCTATGGTCCCCACAAGACGATCCACAACCGCTTCATCCGCTGGAGCCGCCTGGGCGTGTTCAACAGGATCTTTGCCGAGCTCGCCGCCAAGGGCGGCAAGCCCGATCAGCTCATGATCGACGCCACGCACCTCAAGGCGCACCGGACGGCGGCAAGCCTGCTAAAAAAGGGGCTCTACCCAGACGTATCGGGCGCACCAAAGGCGGGTTGAACTCCAAGCTTCACGCCGTCTGCGACGGCAAGGGTCGCCCATTGGTCATGCTACTCAGCGAAGGGCAGATGAGCGACTGCAAGGACGCTGCTCTGATGATCGATGCCTTCCCCAAGGCCAAGGCGTTGCTCGCCGACCGGGGCTACGATGCTGACTGGTTCTGTCACGCTTTGGCCGAGCGTGGCATCGCTGCCTGCATCCCGTCGAAGACCAGCCGAAAGGTGCCCATACCGCACGATACAGTCCTCTACCGCCAGCGCCATCGGATCGAGAACATGTTCGGCAAACTCAAGGACTGGCGACGCATCCATACCCGTTACGACCGCTGCGCCCACGCGTTCATGTCCGCCATCTGCATCGCCGCAACCGTCATCTTCTGGCTGCAGCAATGAGTCGTGAGCCTAGCTGACACAATGAGTCCTGAGCCTAGGATTACTGTCGGCCATATGCCTCACACTTACATCAGTGTGAGGAACTGTCCGGCCATTTTGCGGGCCACTTCAGCAAACGATCGACGCTGTCGCCACTTTGCCACCGTCTTCTGGTTGGCTCCATTACGCTTGGCGAGAGCTCTCAGGCTCCGTTGACTATCTTACATTCTTACATTGCTCGACGGACTGCCACTAACGTGCGGGCGCTCCCGTGTAAAACGTGGCCCATATTGCATCCTTCCAATCTTGGCCGAACAATGCGCCATCAAACCCCGGGACAAAACATCTTAACCCGTTCACCTTCCATGGACGTTAAGCTTCAATCAGCTCCCAGCAGCAAGAAAAGCCATCAAGCCTTCCCGATGCACGAATACAGCCCCGGCGCTGAGCGCGAAGGCCCCGCTGATAATCACGCCGTCGTGCAAGGGGTCCCAACAATTGTGTTTTCGGGCAAGCACGACGGATCCCACATGTGCCGCCAGCAGCGCAAGCCCCTGTCCGATCAAGGCGCCCGCAACACCGAACGTCTCGGCACCCACCCAGAGCAAGATGGTCTGAACCACCGCTCGCACCGCGACGACGATGAAAAAGCCGCGAGAGTCGCCGTACGCTAGCGCCGCCTGGTCGTAAACCTTGCTCGCCAGACCCATCATCTGGGCACAGGCGATCAGGACCACGATCAGACCAGCGGACGCATAGCGGGGATCATAGAGCAGCTCGATTATTAGGGTTCCACCGAACGCGAACAGGCCGAGCAATGCCAGGCCCCCGCCAGACAGCAGCAGTCGCAGGCGGTGGATAACGCGCGCGTCATCGTTACACGTGGTGGGGCTCGACTCACGATAAAGAGGAATCAACACCTTAGCTTGCACGACATCGGTCATCTGCGCAGCGAAACTGCCCATGAAATACCCGATATTATAGATGCCGAGGGCCGCTAGCGAAAGGTACGCGCCGAGAATGGCCTTGTCGCCCTGGAGAACGAAGAACCCCGATATTGAGCTCAGGAAGATCCACCTGCCGAACGAGATGATCTCGGCGGCATCCTCGCGGTTGATGCGAAATCGATCAACATGGCCGTCAAGGAAGGCATGCAATACCACGACACGTGCTGCCGCCCCAAGGATTGTCCCGAAAACAAGCGCCCAAACCGAATGAAGCCACCATGCCAAAACGATCACGGCCGCGATGCCGATGGCTTGAGAACCAAAATCGAGAAGCGTCACGCGCGCGGCTCTGAGGTGTCTGAGATATGTATCATTCCGCGTCGGAGTAAACCCGGTGATCAGCAGCGAAATGCCCGCGACCGGGAGAAGCTGAGCAAGCATAGGCTCATCGTAAAGCGCTGACACCGGTTGCGCGATGGCGATCGCAAGGAGCCAAAGGGACACGCCACGCAGAACTTGGATCGACCACGCAGTGTTCAGGAACCGCGGAGTATCGCCACGTTCGTGACGCATGATCGACGGGCTGGTCCCGGCATCGGACAGCATTTGAAGCCCGGTAATAAACACCGCCACCAGTGCCATTAGGCCGAACGCTTCGGGGAAAAGAAGTCGCGACAGTAAGAGATTTGAGACGAGGCGCAACGCCTGCGAAGCACCGTTACCGAGCGCGATGTTCGCGGAGCTTCTCACCACGCGTGCTCCGATGCCGTCACCCTGTGTCAAGCGTTCGAGGAGAGTGCGTTTTGTTACGTTTTTCATGCGCCCCCGGACGGTTTGCGACAGCACCTTGGTCCTGCGTTTGTTCTGACACCATCATGTCCGCTCGCGCTAACACAGGCACCGGCGGGGGGCGATCCCCTTTGGCCCTGTCCGTAGCAAGATGGACACCATGCTGGCATGGCGTTGCTCCTTGGGGTCGAGTGGTCGGTTGTTTGGCCGCGATCGATTGTAACTCAGTCGTATGTGTTGTGAGCGAGGGTTATCAAGTCGCGCACCGACCAGCGATTGTATCAGCCCACAATCATGAGCAGCCTGATCTCGATGGCGCAACTCTTCCCGCCTCTGGGAGCGGCAGCCAAAACACAGAAGTACCGGGTGTTCGGGATGGCTGCCGGGACCTTGAAGTTCGCACCCTATCATTTGTGCGATCAGACGATCTTCGGTCATATCGATGACATGCTTACCTACTGGTCTCCGCCTTTCCATGAGAACAGCTTGCCCGAGAGCTTTCCGACCGATCGGTTGCGCTTGTTCAAGGAAGTGCCCATCGGCAAACTTTGCCGCTACGACGCAGTGCCCGAGACCTATCTCGCAAGCCAGTTCCTCTTGCGTCAAGGGCGCTCCCTTGAGTGGACCGTTGCCGACAGTTGGGCGGCGTTCAGGGATCATTTTGGTGTGGTGGACCAGATGTCGTCGGACATCTACTGGGCTAAGAGCCTGATCCGAAAGTAGTTGAGCAATACCAGTATCTTGTGATTCAACCGTCCTTGCGAAGAGATGGAGGAAGCCATGGGATGGACTGGTATTGCCCGGCGTGAACATAGCCGGGAAGGTTT
>JAESGE010000300.1_pt1 | contig 10701 bp, 10 predicted proteins | sample 9269601 | NCBI WGS metagenome assembly JAESGE01 (sample SAMN14515569, study PRJNA621662) | algae metagenome | isolation source: Tolypothrix brevis GSE-NOS-MK-07-07A and co-occurring heterotrophs from wet... | place: USA: Grand Staircase Escalante National Monument, Utah | collected 2006-04-16
GTGCCACCGCCGAAGACATCAAAATCGGCAGGAATAACGCCGATGCCAGCAATGTCGAACCTAGGAACCTCGCATTCGGTGTGACGACCATCTTCCACCCCCAACTCATTGCTTTTAATGTTGTTTTACAGCTGGACGCCGTACAATTAGCGATACGGCGCCCAAAGATCGCTGGTTAAGCAAGAGTTAACGGAGAAAAAAACGAACGCCAGACGCGGCAAGGCCAAACAGGCCTGCCACAGATCACGAAAACGTTAGAATCCGGCTTGTCGCGACGGCCGTATCAAAATTGTCGCAAGGACCTGTAAGCCTACGTATTTATCCGCCGCATCGGGGGCGTGCGTTCCACGTTATGCTGCGGTGTCGCGCGCCGTCATCCCCAGGACCTTGTGGCGCTCCAGCGGAATCTGTTGCCGTACGCGGGCGATCAGGGCGCCGTCGAGACGCGTCGAGACGATTCCCTCGCCGTCGGACGCCCGGGCGACAACATGGCCCCAGGGATCGACAACCATCGAATGGCCGTAAGTGAAGCGCCGGCCGGATGGCGATGCAAAGGAGCCACATTGAGCCGAGGCGAGAAGGTAGGTCTCGGTCTCGATGGCACGGGCGCGCAGCAGCACCTCCCAGTGATCCTTGCCAGTCTGTAGTGTGAAAGACGCGGGCAAGGCGATCAATTTCGCGCCGCGCGCCATCAGCTCCTGGAACAGTTCGGGAAAGCGCAAATCATAACAGATCGTGCAGCCGACGGTGAGGCCCTCGCAATCATAGGTAACGATGTCGCGTCCCGGCTTGATCGTCGCCGATTCAAGATATGGCGTGCCGTCTGGAGTGGTGATGTCGAAAAGATGGATCTTGCGATAGCGAGCCACCTCCTTGCCCTCGCGGTCGAAGACGATGGTGGCATTGTGCAGCCGGGTCTCGCCGACGATACGCTCATAGACGCTGCCCGCATGCAGGTGAATCCGATGACGGCGCGCCAGATCGCGGCAAAAATCATAGGTCGCGCTGCCCTGGAGCAACGGCTCGGCGATCGCCGCCTTATCGGCGCTCGTCCCGCCGGACCATTCGAAATTCTCAGGCAACAGCACCCAATCCGGCTTTTCCTCCGCGACCGCTTTTTCCACCAGCCTGGCCACAGTCGCGAAATTCGCGGCCTTGTCCGAGATCGAGTTCATCTGGATGAGAGAGACTTTCATGGCCGAAATCCCGGTTCGGTTATCTGGTTATCGTAATCGTCAGCAGCGAAAAACCAACCGGACAAATCGCTAACCGCCATTATGGCCGTCCGTCACGGATCGCAAATTTCAGCGCGGGATAGACCTTCGCGCGCCCGGAAGCCCCGCGGATGGATGCCAAAATTGGCACGAAATCGATTGTTGAAGGTCGAGAGATCACCAAATCCTGAATCGTAGGCGATGCCCGCGATCGATTGGCGGGTCGTGGCAAGTTTCAGAGCGGCACGGCGCATGCGCATATTCAGCAAGAACTGATAGGGTGTCAGACCGACCACCCGACGAAACACCCGCAGGAAATGAAACCTGCTCATGCCGGCCAAACCGGCTAGGGCACCTAGATCGAGGCTCTGATCGGCATGCGTCTCGATATGCCGCACCACCTCTCGAATACGCTTTTCGTCCCGGGCGGAGGTGCGGACGCTCGACAAGCGCCTCTGCGACACCGTTTCGATGACGACAGCCACGAATGCCGGTACCATCTCATCCATCCGCAACGGATGAAGCCGAGCCGCCCCGATTTCGATCTTCACCAGCCAAGGCAGCATTCCGGTCGTTTCCGGCAGGCGGGCGACGGGAAAGGCGAAACGGCTTGAACCGGCAGTGCTGGCCGCGACCTCGGCGAACAGATCGGGCGCGACATTCAAAGATATGCAACGATCGCCCCTGCCGTGATCATGGCCACATGCATAGCAACTACCGCTATTGCCGAGCAGCAGGGCTCCCGGATGCAGCACGACCCGACCCGTATGACCATGATAATTGAAGGTGCCTTCGACAACCGCCGCGATCGAAACATGTTCGTGCCGCTCCTCGAAAGACCGATCGCCCGGCCCAGAGGTGCAGACGTGCTCACTGAGGCGCCAAGCCTCGCCCGCGCCGATGAGACGCGACGCAATCCCGCCCGCTTCTATCAGGGAAAGATTTGTATGTATCTTGGTCGCCGTCATCGCATGCTTTTTTCCTTTATGGGCGAAATCTAGCAATTTTCCCCAAGTCGTGAACCCGGCGTTACGGCATCCTCAATTTAACGCGTCGCGAATAGGCGCGCTTCGCGGAAAACTGAACATGCTGAACCACGTTTCGATCGGCGTCGGCGATATCGCCAGAACCAAGGCCATCCACGACGCTCGCCTAGCGCCTCTCGGCTTTGCCTGCTTCAGCGCGGACGACACCGCGCTCGGAAATGGCGCGTATGCCGTCAGGTGGTGGCTGGGACGGAGTCCAAACCACGTCCCGGCGGATTCGCGATCCGTCCTGCATCCTTGCTTTGCCGCACCCACCCGCGCCTCTCTTGAGGCATTCCATCGTTTTACCCCGGCAAATGACGGAAGCAGCGACGGAGCGCCTGGCCCTCGGGCGGATTACGATGCGCATTATTACGCGGCTTTCGTGATCCACCCGGACCGGTATCGGCGGATGGCCTGTTACGACAAGCCTTCCTGATGCCCCCAAGAACCTGAGATCAAAACAATGCGCTTTATTCAACAACCGGAATAGCCATGACTTTTCATTCCCCTTACCTTTCGTCGACAAAGGCGCTGGCGGATCTAAAGGCCCTGAACGCCCTTTTTATCGAGAACTTCGTCAGAAACGACGTCGATTCTCACGATGCGATTCTTCACAGCCGCTTCCTCTATATCAACGGTAATGGTAGTCGGATCGACCGGAAAACATATCTTGAGAACTGGGCGAACGGCTTCGATCCTAGCGTCATCGTCTATTGGGACGTTCGCGACGAGTTAATTACCATCATCGGTGACGTTGCACTCGTTCGGGCCACGAACAAGATGATCCTGCGCGACGCAGGCGGGGACACCGCCTCGATGGCGGCCTATACCGATGTCTATCTTCATGAGAACGATGCCTGGAGATGCGTTCAGGCGCAGATAACGCCTGTTGCTCCCAGCTTTGAACCTGGTGACGACACCATCGTCAGCGTCTATCTGCATGGCATTCGCCAACGACCCGCAAAGGCGCAGTGACAGTTTCGCGAATGATAAATTTCGCGAATGATAGATGGCATCTGGGCGAAATCGCGCGTTGCTCGCGGCGGCTTTCGCGATAGGCTGCGGGGATGAGCTTCGTGAATCCCGCGCCCTTCACCACACGCCCCGAAATCACCGGCACATTCGGCGTCGTCGCCTCCACCCACTGGATCGCCACCGCGGTCGGGATGGGGATTCTGGAACGCGGTGGCAATGCTTTCGATGCTGGCGTCGCGACGGCCTTCACGCTCCAGGTCGTCGAGCCGCACCTGAACGGACCTGGCGGCGATGTGCCGATCATGGTGCACGCGGCGGCGAAGGCAAGAACCGAGGTCATCTGCGGCCAGGGCGTCGCGCCCGCTGGCCTGACCATCGATCACTGCAAGGGGCTTGGGCTGGATCTCGTTCCCGGCACGGGCCTGCTCGCGCCCTGCGTTCCCGGCACTTTCGATGCCTACATGCTGCTGCTGCGCGATTACGGCACGATGTCGCTGCGTGACGTGCTGGAGGCCGCGATCCATTACGCCAGCACCGGTTATCCGCTGGTCGAGCGCATCGTCGCCACGATCCAGACAGTAGAGGCCCTGTTTCGCGAGCACTGGACGACATCGGCGGAGCTTTACCTGCCGGGCGGCAATATCCCTTCGGCCGGATCGATGTTCCGCAATCCCAAGCTGGCGGAAACCTACACACGCATTTTGAACGAGGCCGAGGCCGCCGGTGGCGGCGACCGCGTCGCCCAGATCGAGCGTGCCCGCAAAACCTGGTCGCGGGGCTTTGTCGCCGAGGAAATCGACCGCTTTTGCCGGACGCAGGAGGTGATGGACGTCAGTGGCAGACGACATCGTGGCGTGCTGTGCGGCCAGGACATGGCGACGTGGCAGGCGAGCGTCGAGGCGCCATCCTCCTATGATTACGGGCGCTACACCGTTCTGAAGCCCGGTGCCTGGTGCCAGGGCATCGCCACCTTGCAGCAGCTTGCCCTGCTCAAGGGCTTCACGCTTGACGGGCTCGATCCCGCCGGGCCGGATTTCGTGCATCTCCTGGTCGAGGCCTCGAAACTCGCCTTCGCCGATCGCGACACCTTTCTTGGCGACCCGACATTCGTCGATGTTCCGCTCGATGTCCTGCTATCCGACACCTACAACGATGCGCGCCGCGCGCTGATCGGCAACAAGGCCTCGCATGAATTGCGGCCGGGCACGATTCCTGGCTTCGGTGGCGCGGTTGATCTCAGGGCGGTCAGCGGGCCCCGCGCCGCCGTCACGACCTCAGGGGCAGGCGAACCAACCGTCGGGGCCATGCATGTCCATACCGGACATGGTGCCGCGGAAGGCGAAGTGTCGGCGAATGGCGCGGTGCGCGGCGATACCGTGCATTTCGACATCATCGATCGCCATGGCAACATGATCGCGGCGACGCCATCGGGTGGCTGGCTGCAATCCTCGCCGATCATTCCCGCGCTGGGCTTCTGTCTTGGAACCCGCGCGCAGATGTTCATGCTCGACGCCGCTCATCCGGCAGCACTAGCTCCCGGCCGGCGGCCACGCACGACCTTGTCCCCGACCATGGCGCTGCGCGACGGCAAGCCCTATCTCGCCTGGGGCTCGCCCGGCGGCGACCAGCAAGACCAGTGGATTCCGCAGATGTTCCTGCGCCATGTCCATGCCGGCATGAACCTGCAGGAAGCGATCGACGCGCCGGCCTGGCATACCGAGCATTTCCCGACCTCGTTCTGGCCACGCACCTCGCGTCCGGGTGTCATCGTCGTCGAGAACCGCCTGCCGAAGGCGACCGTTAAGGAACTCGAGCGTCGAGGGCATATCGTCGAAATCGGGCCGGACTGGTCGGAGGGTCGGCTAGTCGCCGCCTCCACCGATGGCACATTCCTGCGCGCCGCCGCCAATCCGCGCGGCATGCAGGGTTATGCGGCCGGCCGATGATGGCGTGTGGCATGAAATTCGCCAGGCCGCGGCCGAATGAGGTTGATATGGATTTCGGCCGCATGGCGGGACGCGCAACATGACATGGTCGATCGTCGCCCGAGACGAAACCACAGGACATCTCGGCATCGCCGTTTCGACCTGCGCCTTCGCGGTCGGGGCGCGGGTTCCAACGATCGCGACCGACGTCGGCGCGATCGCCAGCCAGGCCTTCCTCAACCCCTATTACGGATTTCGTGGCATCGAATTGCTGCGGGCCGGCGCTAGCGCCCAGGCGATGATCGAAATTCTCACGTCCGGCGACGAGGGACGCGGCCAGCGCCAGGTTCATGCGATGGATGCCAGTGGCGGCATCGCTGCCTATACCGGTGCAGACTGCGTGCCCTGGTGCGGGCATGTCGTCCGCGAGACCTTCTCCGTTGCCGGAAACATGCTCGCCGGTCCGCAAGTCATCGCCGAAACCGCCCGTGTCTTTGCGGAGCGGACCGACCTGCCATTTGCAAAGAGGTTTCTGGCCGCTCTCAGAGCCGGCGAGGACGCGGGAGGCGACAAGCGCGGCAAGCAGTCGGCGGCACTGCTGATCCACGACGATGAGGAGTACGCCTATCTCGACATCCGCGTCGACGACCACGTCGATCCGCTTGGCGAATTGGGTCGGCTCGAGGTGGTTTCCGCCGAGCGCTACCTGCATTACCGCAAGTTCATGCCCAGTCGTAGTTTACCGGCGGGGGTGACCGACCGCGAGGAAATCGAACGATTGATTGCTGAGTCCATCGCGAGGCAAGCCTGGTGACAGATCCGCTGCTCAGCGTCGAGAAGCTCGCCGTCAGCTTTCCGCTGGCGGATGGGCGACGAATGCGCGCCGTCGATGGTATCGATTTCACGGTCAGCGCCGGGCAGACGCTCGGCATTGTCGGTGAGTCGGGCTGTGGCAAGAGCGTCACCTCGCTGGCAATGATGGGCCTGATCCCGCGTCACACCGCCGACATCTCCGGCCGCGTGGTCTTCGAGGGACAGGACCTGCTGACGATTCCCGACCAGCAGCTGCGTGACCTGCGCGGCAACCGGCTCGCGATGATCTTCCAGGAGCCGATGACCTCGCTCAATCCGTCCTTCACCATCGGCGACCAGATCCGCGAGGCGATCCTGCGTCACCGCGACGTTTCGCAGGCCGAAGCGCAGGCACGCGCCGTCGAGATGCTGCGGCGCGTGCGCATCCCCGTGCCCGAGGAGCGCATCGACGATTATCCGCACAAGCTCTCGGGCGGCATGCGCCAGCGGGTGATGATCGCCATGGCGCTCGCGTGCGATCCGCGCCTGATCATCGCCGACGAGCCGACCACGGCCCTCGACGTGACAATTCAGGCGCAGATCCTCGATCTTCTACGCGATCTCCGGCAGGATACTGGTGCCGCCGTGATCCTCATCACGCATGATCTCGGCGTCGTGGCGGAAGTCTGCGACGAGGTGCTAGTGATGTATGCCGGTCAGGTGGTCGAACGCGCCCCCGTCGATGCTTTGTTCCGGCTGCCGCAGCACCCTTACACCGTCGGGCTGATGGGATCGATTCCGCGGCTCGATTCGCGCAAGGACAAGCTCGCGGCGATCCGCGGCAGCGTTCCTGACATGGCGAACGCGCAAAGCGGGTGCCACTTCGCGGCACGATGCCCGTTCGTGATCGAGCGCTGCCGGCTGGAAACGCCACCCCTGATCGAGGCTGCGCCCCGCCAGTTCAGCCGTTGCTGGCGTGCACCGCTCGAGCGGCTCGCCGCATGAACGGCGCGCTGCATCCACGGGAGGCGCAAGACCTCCTTGAAGCCAGGGGATTGGCGAAGCACTTCGTTGCCCGGCGATCACTGCTCGGTCGGCCGATCGCGACGGTCAAGGCTGTAGACGGCGTCGATCTCAGCCTGAAAGCCGGCGAAACGCTGGCTCTGGTTGGCGAATCAGGCTGCGGCAAATCCACCGTCGGACGGCTGCTCTTGCGGCTGATCGAACCCAGTGCCGGCACCCTGCGTTTTGACGGCCGCGATCTCCTTGGCATGCCGGACGCGGAACTGCGCAGTCTGCGACGGCAGGCGCAGCTGATCTTCCAGGACCCTTTCGCCTCCCTGAACCCACGCATGACGATCGGGGATGCGCTGGCCGAGCCCCTGATCCTGCACGATCTGGTCGAGCCCCGTAACCGACGCGCCCGCGTCGCCGAACTCCTGAAGCAGGTCGGGCTGCGGCCGGAGCACGCGCAACGCTACCCCCATGAATTCTCGGGAGGGCAGCGGCAGCGCATCGTCATTGCCCGGGCTCTGGCCGGCGAACCGCGTTTGATTGTCTGCGATGAGCCGGTTTCGGCCCTTGACGTGTCGATCCGCGCGCAAATCCTGAACCTGCTACGCGATCTGCAACAGCGTCTCGGTCTCGCGCTCGTCTTCATTTCGCATGATCTGGCGGTCGTGAAACATATCGCCGACACGATCGCCGTGATGTATCTCGGCCGGATCGTCGAAACAGGCCCGGCGGAAACCATCTTTTCCGATCCGCGCCATCCCTATACGCGCGCCCTGCTATCGGCCATTCCGGTGGCGGCGCCATCGCGCGATCGCACACGGCTGATCCTGGCCGGTGATGTGCCGAGCCCGATCAATCCGCCTTCCGGCTGCCACCTGCACAAGCGCTGCCCGCATGCGCGCGACCGCTGCCAAACCGAAGTGCCGGCCTTGATCGCGGACGGGCTGCATTCGACCGCCTGCCATCGCTGGCTGGAGATCGGCCCCGCTGGCGATATCATACCCGACGAGGATATCGCCGATCCCCGTCTCGAAAAGCTGATCGCGGCGTTTGCGGACACGGGCTGAAGGGCGCAAGATTGCCAGCACGGTCCAGCCGGCGCAAGATTGCCGGATGACATCTGGCGCGGGGCTTGCTTATCCTCGGACGCCTGCGTCCAATCGATCCACCGACCATTTGCAACGGATACGTCACATGATCAGCCTTCCCAACCGCCGGCCCGCGACGTCGATCATTGCCGGCGCATTGATCGCGACTGGCCTCGCCTTTGGTGCCGGCACCGCCCAGGCGCAGAGCAGCATCCGCATCGGCCTCGCCGAGGACCCGGATGTTCTCGATCCGACGCTGGGGCGCACCTATGTCGGACGCATTGTCTTCGCCTCGATTTGCGACAAACTCTTCGATATCGACGCCAAGCTCAACGTCGTGCCCCAGCTCGCGCTCAGCCACGAGACCGCCGCCGACGGCAAAAGCGTGACTATCAAGTTGCGGCCAGGCGTGAAATTTCACGATGGCGAGCTACTCGACGCGGAGGCCGCGAAATTCTCGATCGAACGCCACATGACGATGCAGGGGTCGTTCCGGCGCCCCGAACTGGCGCAGGTGGACAAGGTGGAGGTCGTCGATCCCCTCACCTTCCGGCTTGTTCTCAAGACACCGTTCTCGCCGCTGATCTCGCAATTGACCGACCGCGCCGGCATGATGGTTTCGCCCAAGGCCGCCAAAGAGGCCGGGGACAGGTTCGGCCAGAAGCCGATCTGCGCGGGCCCCTACAGCCTCGTGGAACGCGTCCAGCAGGATCGGATCGTCGTGCAGAAATTTGCCGACTACTGGAACAAGGATAATGTCCATATCGACCGCATCACCTATGTCCCCATCACGGATTCGACGGTGCGGCTCGCCAACCTTAAGTCCGGACAGCTTGATCTGATCGAACGGGCGCTGGCCACCGACATCAAGGATATCCGCTCGACGCGAGGCCTCAAGCTCGCGACCGCACTGGAGCTTGGCTACCAGGGCCTGACGATCAACACCGGCAAAGGCGATGCGGCCAAGGGTGGGCTCGGTTCGGACGCGCGCGTGCGCCAGGCATTCGAGGCCGCCATCGACCGCGAAGCGTTGACGCAAGTCGTGTTCAACGGTGAATTCAAGCCTGGCAACCAGTGGATCAGCCCGGAGCATCCCTATTTCCAGTCGACCCTGCCGGTGCCCAAGCGCGATCTCGCTACGGCGAAAAAGCTGATCGCCGAGGCGGGGGTGAAGACGCCGGTCGAAGTCGATCTGATGGTGCCGAACAATCCCGAAACCCGGCAGGTCGCCGAGGTATTGCAGGCGATGACAGCGGAAGCCGGCTTCGCAGTGAAGATTCGCGTCACCGAATTCGCGACGTCGCTGAAGGAAGCGGAAGACGGCAAATACCAGGCCTACATGCTGGCCTGGTCCGGTCGCACCGATCCCGACGGGAACCTCTTCATCTTCTCGCGCACCGGCGCACCGCAGAATTACTCCGGCTACTCCAATGCGACAGTCGACGCGGCGATCGACGAGGCCCGGACGAAAACCGCGTTGCCCGAGCGCAAGGCGATTTACCTGAAGGCCGCCGAACAGTTGCAGAAGGACAAGCCAATCATCTACCTTTACCATCGCCTCGTGATCATCGCGCATCGCGACCGGATCGAAGGCTACCAGCAGATGCCGGACGGTCTCGTACGCGTCGTGGGAATGAAGGCGAAGTGAGGCGCCAGGGCTGAGGCCGCGCCGCCGTGTTCACACTGATTGGCAAGCGCCTGATTCAACTGGTCCCGACGATCGTCATCGTCTCGATCCTGATCTTCGGCTTGCAACAACTTCTGCCGGGCGATCCCGCCTTGATCATGGCGGGCGAAGAGAAGGACCCGGAAGTCATCGCGCAAATAAGAGCGCAGTATCGGCTCGATCAGCCGGTCGTGATCCAGTATTTTTACTGGATCAAGGGCGTGCTTGCGGGCGATCTCGGCGAGTCGATGCGTCTCAAGCAGTCGGTCTCGGAACTTGTCGGCCAGAAATTGCCCGTCACGCTTCAGTTGGCGACGATGGCCATGATCATCGCCGTCGCGATCGGCGTGCCGGCTGGCATCATCTCGGCTGTCAAGAAGGACACGGTCTGGGACTATGCCGTGAATGTGGTGTCGCTCTGGGGCATCTCGACGCCGAATTTCTGGCTCGGGATCATGATGATCTTCCTGTTCTCGGTTTATCTGGGGTGGCTGCCGGCGTCGGGCTATGTCAGCCCGATCGATGATCCGTGGCTTTCGTTCAAGACGACGATCATGCCGGCCTTCGTGCTGGGAAACTCGATCGCCGGCGTGCTAATGCGCCATACGCGAGCGGCGATGCTGCAGGCGCTGTCTTCCGACTATGTCCGCACCGCGCGCGCCAAGGGCCTGTTCGAGCAGCGCGTCGTCATCAAGCATGCGATGCGCAACGCCATGACGCCGGTCATCACCCTCGGGGCGCTGGAATTTGGCACCTTGCTGTCCGGAGCCGTTCTGACGGAGCAGATTTTCACGATTCCAGGCTTCGGCAAGCTTATCGTCGATGCCGTGTTCAATCGCGATTACGCGGTGGTGCAAGGCGTCGTTCTTGTTACGTCCGCGACCTATATCCTGCTCAACCTGCTGGCCGATGTCGGATATATCCTCGCCAACCCGCGACTGAGAGCCTGATGAACGCGCCCTTGGCCGCCGTGACGACGCCGGCTGTCGCCGAGACCCC
>JAESGE010000301.1_pt1 | contig 10584 bp, 8 predicted proteins | sample 9269601 | NCBI WGS metagenome assembly JAESGE01 (sample SAMN14515569, study PRJNA621662) | algae metagenome | isolation source: Tolypothrix brevis GSE-NOS-MK-07-07A and co-occurring heterotrophs from wet... | place: USA: Grand Staircase Escalante National Monument, Utah | collected 2006-04-16
CGTCTCTGCTCCTGGCTCCGCGGTTTCGCGCTTCTTGGGAGGCTGGGTCAGCCCGATCACCCGGCCGAGCGTCTCGGGCCGCCGCATCCGGCCGTGGGCGGCCTGCATGATCGCGAGATTGGCCTTGATGTCGGGCGGGAACGGCGTCACCCGGCGGCTTGCCATGTCGACATGCAGCGCCAGGTTCTCGGTCACCGCCGCGATCCAGCCCTCGGTCGCATGATGCATCTCCATGTGGAAATGCAGCCGTTTGTCATCATGGGCGATGAGTTGGAGGGTGATCCGCACGGTGTCGCCGCTCGACAGCTCGCGGCGATAGAGGATGTGGCATTCGGCCGCGAAGAACGACAGGCCGCGTGCGGCGCTGTAGTCGGCCCCGAGACCGACAAGCCCAAAGGCCTCGTCGATCGCGCGGTCGAACAACACATGGTACCAGGCCATGTTGAGATGGCCGTTATAGTCCATCCAGGCGGGTTCGATGCGCATGGTCGAGGAGACGAACGGCGCGAAGAAGAGGGCGGAAGTCGGCGGGTCCTTGCTCACGATTCATCTCTGACATGTCAATCGGCGTTCAGTCGGTTCCCGGTCGGCCTGGACGGTGGCTTCGTCAGTGTGGCCTCGATGGCGGGTGCCACCGGCCTCATCCGCGATTTCCCTTGTCGGAACCCTCCGGGCCTGCGATGCATAGGCCCTCGAGACATGGTCCGCCCCTTTGGCTCGCGGGCCATGTTAAACGCGCGACATGGACTTCAGCAATGCCCGAATCCGCGAACGCCCGGCGCCCGCAGCCTGTGACGACGGAACCTCACGCGACCCAAAGTAGCGCAGAGTCCGGGGCGGTTGGACGTCCATCGGCGGCGACGGTCGCGGATGTCGTCGCGCGACTGGCGGCGATGTTCGGCAACCGGCTGGTGACGAGCACGGCGGTGCGCGAGCAGCATGCCCATACCCTAACCTGGATTCCCAATCAGCCTCCCGACGCCGTGGTCTATCCGCAGACGACGCAGGAGGTGGTCGACATCGTCAAGCTTTGCGCCGCCCATAGGGTGCCGGTCATTCCGTTCGGCACGGGCTCGTCGCTGGAGGGGCATGTCAACGCGGCGCTCGGCGGGATTTCGGTCGACACGACGATGATGAAGGCGATCCTCGCGGTGCATGACGAGGATCTCGATTGCGTGGTCGAGCCCGGCGTCACCCGCAAGATGCTCAACGAGCACCTGCGCGACAAGGGATTGTTCTTCCCCATCGATCCCGGCGCCGATGCCTCGATCGGCGGCATGGCAGCGACGCGGGCGTCCGGTACCAACGCGGTGCGCTACGGCACGATGAAGGACAATGTGCTGGCGCTCGAGGTGGTGACGGCCAAGGGCGAGGTCGTGACCACGGCACGCCGGGCCAAGAAGACCAGCGCCGGCTACGACCTGACCCGGCTGTTCGTCGGCTCCGAGGGCACGCTCGGCATCATCACCAAGATCACCCTCAAGCTGCACGGCATCCCTGAGGCGATCTCGGCGGCCACCTGTTCTTTCCCGACGATCCGCGCCGCCTGCGACGCGACCATCCTGACGATCCAGACCGGGTTGCCGGTGGCCCGCATCGAGCTTCTGGACGAGATGCAGGTGAAGGCCTGCAACGCCTATTCCAAGCTGTCGCTGCCCGAGCAGCCGCTGCTGCTGGTGGAGTTCCACGGGACCGAGGCCAGCGTCGCCGAACAGGTCACGCGCTTCGGCGAGATCGCGGCCGATTTCGGCGGCGGCAATTTCGAGTGGTCGGCGAAGCCCGAGGATCGCACGCGCCTTTGGCAGGCCCGGCACGATGTCTACTGGGCGGCGATCGGCATCCGTCCCGGGGCGAAAGGCATCGCCACCGATGTCTGCGTGCCGATCTCGCGTCTTGCCGATTGCGTCGCGGAGACGCAGGCCGACCTTCAGGAGAGCGGCTTGTTGGGGCCGATCGTCGGCCATGTCGGCGACGGCAATTTCCACGTCCAGCCGCTGGTGATGATGGATGACGAAGACGAACTCGCCCGCGCCAAGGGTTTCCTGGTGCGCTTGTCCGAACGGGCCATCCGGATGGATGGAACCTGCACGGGTGAGCACGGTGTCGGGCAAGGCAAGATGAAATATCTCGAGGCCGAGCTCGGCGCCGGCTCGCTCGACATGATGCGCGCGATCAAGCGGGCGCTCGATCCCGACAACATCATGAATCCGGGCAAGATCGTCGCGCTCTAGGCGCGCCGCGATAACCGCTCCTTCCATGACCGACCTGCGGGCGAATGCCTCGTCATCCGGCGGAACCGTCGATAAGTGACGCTGCGGCCGCATGGCGCTATCATGTCGTGGTTTCATCCGTCGTGATCCTGCCGTCATATGGCGGCAGGATCGGATGAATCCTTGGCGCGACGGGTCTTGTCCCGCCGCGCGCCTTTCCAGGTCAAGTGTCTTTTCAGGTCGAGTATCTTGCGTGAAACCCTGACCTTCCTCGCCGGCCTGCTGCTCGTGCTTCTGGTCGCGGCCCTGTTCGGACCCGCCATCGTCGACTGGCGCGACTACCGCGAGGCGGCCGGCCGGCGGCTGAGCGTGGCCGCGGGCATGCCGGTCGAGATCGCTGGCGAGATCGGGGTACGCCTGTTGCCAACGCCGCGGCTCAAGCTCTCCAATGTCCGGATCGGCAATCTTGGGTCCGGCGCGGAGCGGGCGGGCGGTGCGTCCGAGGCTGGCATCACGATCGAGCAGCTCGACCTCGAATTCTCGCCGGGTGCCCTGCTACGCGGCGAACTCCGGCTGATCGACGCCAGGGCCGAGGGTGCCGTCGTCGTCGCCGCGCTCGATCCGCAAGGCGGCCTCGCGCTGCCGGCGAGCCTGTCGGGAGCCGGGGGGGCAACCCTCACCGCTGCCCTCGACAATGCCCGGATCAGCCGCAGCGAAATCCGGTTGCGACAGGCCGATGGCGGCTTCCGGAGGATTGGTCCAGTTTCGCTGGCGCTGTCGGCGCCGCAGCTTGCCGGTCCGTGGCGGATCGAGGGCGAGGTCGCCGGACAATCGGTGCGGATCGTGACCGGCGAGCCCGAGGCGCTTGCCCCGGCGGCCCTGGACCCGCTCGCGACAGCGCCGGTCGCCGCGTCCCGCACCAGGACGCGGATGACGATCGGCACGGGTGGCACGATCGCGGCCCTGGACGGCTTCCTGCTGTTCGAACGCGAAAGCGGGCGGATATTGCCGGGTTTCGAGGGCGCGCTGATCGTCACCCTCGCCGACGAGGAGGCGGGGATCGATCCGATGCCCGGCCTCGCCACGGTCAGCGGCCGCGTGAAGCTGTCGCGCAATGTCGCGGAGGTGGCGGGACTGACGATCGCCACCCCCGACAACGCCCTGCGGCTTGAGGGCGAGAGCCGGCTCGATCTCGCAGGCGGGGGGCCGTCGAGCCTCACCCTCAGGACACGCCGGCTGGTGCCGCAGACAGCGCTGGAGCCGGTGCGCCAATTGTTGGCCAAGGCCATCGCCCTCGACGGCAGAGTTGCCCTGCCCGACATTTTCCTGCGGCTCGATGCCGATCAAGTCCAGATCGGGTCCGAGGAAACCGGCGAGACAAGCCTGCGTGGCCGGCTGGGGCGAAAGGGCCTGACGGAGGCGACGCTCGGCAGTGTGCTTGCCGGGGCGCGCCTGAGCTTTGCCGGTGCGATCGGCGATCTCGACGACATCGCCGGCACGGTCGGCATCGCCGTCACCGATACCCGCCGGCTTGCCCTGGCGATGGGGCGGATGGGGCTCGATGCCCGCCTGGCCGATGCCTTCTCCGGCCTCGGCACACTCGACTTGCGGACGACCCTCGCCGTGACGGGCGACAGGATTGCGGTCGAACGGGCGGTCGCTACTGTGCCGGGCGGACGGCTGGAGGCGTCGGGCACCGCCGAGCCGGGCAACCTCACGGGCCGGATCAGGATCGAGGATCTGGATCTCGGCCGGCTGCCGGAACTCACGGCACTGGGCGGTGGCTTCTGGCCGCGGGAGGTTCGGCTCGAACTGACATTGCCGCGCCTGCGGGCCGGCGCCGGTCCATCCGGCGAGGCACAGATCGAAGTGTTGCGGCGCAACGGCATCTGGCAGCCAGGCACCTATGCGGCGAGTGGCTTCGGCGGCCTGACCCTGACGGGCAGAGGCGAAACCGGCGCCAGTCCGCCAGGCGCGCCGGGTTCGCTTGCGGGCCAGACGCTTCCCGGCCAGACGCTTTCCGGCCAAACGCCTCCCCGCGAAACGCTTGCGGGCCGGGTACGAGGCCGCATCGCCTCGCCCCAGGCCGACGTGCTGATCGCGCTTGCCGGCCCGTTCCTGCCCGCAGACCTGCGCCAGCGCCTCGCCGGGGTCGCCGCGGTGCTGTCGCCGGTAGCCCTCGATTACGGCCTCGAACGCAAGGCCGATGGCGCCATCGCGATCGATGCCTCGGGCACGGCCGGCCGGACGCGGCTGCAAGGCACGTTCGCGACCGGGACCGCCACCGCCTTCGATCTCGACATGAGCCTGCCGGAGCGGGCGCTGGTGTTCCAGCAGGCGGGATTGCCGCGTCCGGCCAGCGACGGCCCAGGCGAGTTGACGATCCGGCGCGAGGCCGCGAGCGGGCGCCTGGTCGCGCGGCTCGCGGGGCCCGGTTTCGCCGTCGCGGTTTCGAGCGATGACGAGGCCGGCTTCGATGTCAGCGCCGAGGCTGCCGCGCCTGGCTTGCTCCTGCCCGCCAGCGTCGCGCGGCAGATGCCGGAGGGCGGGCTCGCGGCCACAGCCCGGCTGACGATCGCCGACGATGTCGCGCGGCTCGGCGGGCTCGTCGTCCGCGTCGGTGGCGCGTCGGCGACTGGGCAGCTCGCGCTGTCGCGGGAGGGGGCGGTGACGGGCTCGCTGACCCTGCCATCCCTATCACTGCAAGGGCTCACGGGGCTTGCCGCGGCCGGCTCGTCCACGGCCGGCGCGATCTGGAGTTCGGGCCGGTTTCTGCCACCCGCCGCCGGGCCGCCCCTGGCGTTGGCGTTGCAAGCGCCCGTGCTTCGTCTGTCGCCGACCCTTCACGTCGACGATGTCCGGCTCGATCTGATCCAGGCCGGCGACGGACTGACCCTCGACGGCATCGCTGGGCGTTTCGCCGAGGGCGGCGTCGGCGGGCGGCTCGCCATCCGCCGCGATGGTGGACTGGTGTCGCTGTCGGGACAATTGACCCTTGAGGGGCTCGCGGCGGAACGGGTGAGCGCGGGGGAAATCGCCGGGCGGCTCTCGGGCCGGCTCGAATTCGGCGGTGCCGGCGAAAGTCCGGCCCGGATGGTGGCGGGGCTGGGGGGCAGCGGCGAACTTGTCCTCGCCGACGCGTCGATCGCGCGGCTCGACCCTTCAGCCCTTGCCCGCGTCGTCGCCGCCACATCGGACGCGGCGGCCGAAAGCGACGTGGCGCGCCTCGGCCAGCGCCTGCTGCCGGCGCTCGCGACCGCGCCGTGGCCCGTCGGGTCGCAGCGGCTCGCGCTGACCATGGCGGCCGGCGTGCTGAGGCTCCAGCCCGTGGCGCAGGTGACCGCGCTCGCCCGCGCCGAATTCGCCGGCAGCCTCGATCTGCGCTCGCTTGGCCTCGATGCGCGGGCGCTGCTGTCGTCGCGGGCGCCGGTGCCCGCCGGCTGGCAGGGCGGACCGCCGCAACTGACCCTGCGCTGGCGCGGGCCGCTTGCGAGCTATCGCCGCGAGATCGATCCGGCGCCGCTGTCGAACGCGCTGGCCGCCCGCGCCCTTGCCCGCGAGATCGAGCGGGTGGAGGCCTTCGAGAGCGATGTTCGCGAGCGTTCGTTCTTCGCGCGGCGGCTCAGGGCGGAGCGCGAGATGCGCGAGGCGGAGCGCCAGGCCGCGGAGTTCGAGCGGCTGCAGGAGATCCAGCGCATTCTCGACGAGCAGAAACAGCGTGAGGCCGAACTGGAGGCGGCGCTGACGGCGCCGTCACCGCTACCGCCTTCACCAATACCGCTGTCGCCGGTCCTGCCGTCGCCCATCCTGCCGTCGCCCTTGCCTTCGTTTCCGCCGCCGGGGGGCGCGCCGCTGGACATCCGGCCCCTGGCGCCCGGCCTGCCGCCCGCGCCGCGCTGATCTCTCCAACCCGCCGCCGGAGACCGCCCCTGGCAGCGCCAAGACGAGGCAGGGGCACCGCCAAGACGAAACACGGGCACTGTTCGAATGCGGTCTTGTGCCGCAGCAGCGGGAACCCTGTTCGATGGCGACGGTTGATGAACCAACCGGCCTTTTTCATCCATCCCGATGCCCGGCGCCCGATGCTTTGGATCGCGTGTCCGATGTCGCACGTCCCGGACCGCATGTTCCTGGATCGTCCGACCCCGGCGCGCTCGGCTCTCGCGCTTCAGGTCATCGCAAACCAGCCGTCACAAGCCAGCCGCCATCACAAGCCAGAGGGATCCTTCATGAACACCCCAGATCGTCAACCTTCCCGCCGGGCTATCGTCAACGGTGCCGGCCTCGTCGCAGGCTCCGCCGTTCTCGGAGCGCAGCAGGCCCAGGCCCAGGGTGCTCAAGCCCAGGGTGCTCAAGCCACATCGCGCGGGGCTGCTGGCCTCAGCGATCCGGTCGATGCCTATCCAAAGCCTCCCTTCCCGCGTCAGGAGCAGCCCTGGCCGGGTCTCGCCTCGCAAATGAACCCGCGTCCCGACCATGGCGAGACGAGCTACAAGGGGTCCGGCCTGCTGCAAGGCCGCAAGGCGCTGGTAACGGGCGGGGATTCCGGCATCGGCCGCGCGGCGGTCATCGCTTACGCCCGCGAGGGTGCCGATGTCGTCATCAATCACCTGGCAGCGGAAGAGGCCGATGCCCGCGAGGTGGTCGATCTTGTCCGCAAGGAAGGGCGTAAGATCGTTTCGATCCCCGGGGATATCCGGGACGAGGCCTTCTGCCGTCGCCTGGTGGAAGACGCACGCCGCGAGCTCGGCGGACTCGACATCCTCGTCAACAACGCCGCCCGCCAGCAGGCGCGACCCGAATTCGCGGCGATCAGCACCGAAGACTTCGACGCCACGATGAAAACGAACCTCTATGCGATGTTCTGGATCACCAAGGCGGCCCTGCCTCATCTCCAGCCCGGTTCGACGATCATCAACACGGCTTCCGTCGTGGCCTACGATCCGCCGGAAGCGATCATCGATTATGCGATGACCAAGGCGGCCATCGTCAATTTCACCAAGGGCCTCGCCAAGCAGCTCGCGCCAAAAGGCATTCGCGTCAATGCGGTGGCGCCCGGTCCGTTCTGGACGCCATTGCAGCCGAGCGGCGGGCAGCTTCCTGACAAGCTGCCGCAGTTCGGCGCCGATTCGGCGATGACGCGGCCGGGGCAGCCGGCCGAGATCGCGCCGCTCTACGTGCTGCTGGCCCTGAAGCAGGCAAGCTATGTCACCGGCAGCGTCTATGGGGCGACGGGCGGCGAGGTCGGCCCCTGAAAACGGGCTGCCGAGACGCGGCGATCCCGTGCGAGAGCCGGTCGGGTGCATCGATGGCACCCGGCCGTCAGGCGTTTTCTGAGGCCTTCGCGAGGGCGCGATAATGCGCCAGTACCCGGACCCGGAGCGCCGAGGAGAGATTCGCCGAGCCGCGCGCGGCGTCGACCGAGGCCACGAATTCAGCCAGCGAGCAGCCCTGGGCTCGGGCGATGGTTTTCAATCCGTCCCAGAACGGTTCCTCGAGCGAAATGCTGGTGCGGTGGCCGGCGACGGATAAGGAGCGCTTGCGGCCTGCGGCGACGGTGGCGGCCAAGGGCGGGCTGCCCTCTGACATATCCGCATCGGCCTCGCCCGTTGGCCGTGTCACAAATCCTCCTGGCGGGAATCGGGCGTTCGACCGTCGAGGTCGAGCCGATGGCCGTCGAGGTGGCGTTGGTCCCGCCTCACCCGCGCTTCCTCGGTGGCGCGCTCGGCCTTGCCGCGGCCGAACAGGGCGCGATTCGCGCTGGCCGTGGCCTCGGCGTCGCGCCTTGCCTTCGCCTTGCGGGCCTGGCGTAGATTGACGATCTCGCTCATGCCTCAGACCCTTGTTCGCGATCCTTGCTCCAGACCCTCGCGCGCGCCGGCCTTTTCACGCCTGCGGTTGTCGGTCGATGTCAGGTTTTCTTGCGGAAGGCGTCGAGGCTCAGCACCTTCGCGCCATCCTCGGCCTCGGCCTTGTCCTCGGCGGCGGGCGGCTTCCCGTTCCGGGCGGGCACGGGCAGTTTTTCCGCAGGCTTTCTTTCGGCCGCCGGCTTCTTCTCGGCCGCCGGCTTGCGGGGTTCGACCGTCTGGGGTTCGGAACCGGCGCCGCGCGGCGTCGGCACCGAGGTCAGCATCGGCGGCGCGGGTTTCGCGGGCTCGATCGACGGGGCCGGCGCTTCGGCGAGATTCTCGAATTTCAGGCCGAATTCCACCGAAGGATCGAAAAAACCGCTCAGCGCCTCGTAAGGCACGAGCAGCCGCTCCGGAATGCCGGAAAACGACAGGCCGACCTCGAAGGTGTGGTCATGGACCTGAAGATCCCAGAACTGGTGCTGGAGGACAATGGTCATCTCGTCGGGATATTTCTCGCGCAGGCGTTGCGAGATCCGTACGCCGGGCGCGCCCGTTCGGAACGAGACGTAAAAATGATGTTCGCCGGGCAACCCCTCCCGGGCCGCATCCGACAGGACCTTGCGGACGACGCCCTTCAGCGCCTCCTGCACCATCAGATCGTATCTCAGGATGTCTTTGGCCATGGGGTTCGCCGGATGGAACAGGACTCAAACGTCACGCGACCAGATTAAAGTGGAGGCTTCTGTTGCCAGGTGCCTCCGAACCCCGCCTTACGCCGCTAAGCGCAAGGACTTGGATTTGGGTAACCTAACCGCATCACGCGGCGACGGCGACCCGAGCATTGTTGTCATTGGCAACTATGCGTTTAGCCCGATAACGGCGGTACCATGCCGGGCAAAAGACCAACTTTTACACCCTCGTCGATCCTGTTTCGCCCCCGCCACAACCCCGCATGCGCGCGGGGCTCTGGTGGAGGCGCCGGGTACCGCCCCCGGGTCCGAAAGGCTTATTATGAAGATCGTTTATCGCCATAGCCGTCCTCGCGAACGGCAGACGCAATATAGGCGGGCTTGACGCCCGTTGAAAGGCCGATTGTGCATGCCGCCGTTATATTCCATGCCGAACCCGTGAGATCGGGCGGATCGTGAGCGGCCGCTCGCGAAGGGCGGCGCGCGAACGGCCGCAATCGTCTATGACACGTCGCCAGCAGATTCGAGGGCTACCCCCGCCATGCGCCAGTACCACGACCTCCTGAACCGCGTCCTGACCGAAGGGATCACCAAGAGCGACCGGACCGGAACGGGCACGCTCGCAGTCTTTGGCCACCAGATGCGCTTCGATCTCGCCCAGGGCTTTCCACTGGTGACGACGAAGAAACTTCACCTGAAGTCGATCATCCACGAGTTGATCTGGTTCCTGAAGGGCGACACCAATGTTCGCTATCTTCAGGAAAACGGCGTCACGATCTGGGACGAATGGGCCGATGCCAATGGCGATCTGGGGCCAGTCTATGGCCGCCAGTGGCGCTCTTGGCCCAATCCGGCCGGGGGCTGGCCGGCATCGGACGGGACGACCATTGATCAGATCGCAAATGTCGTGGACGACATCCGCCGCAACCCTGATTCGCGGCGCCTGGTCGTCACCGCCTGGAACCCGGCCGATATCCCGAAAATGGCGCTGGCGCCGTGCCACTGCCTGTTCCAGTTCTTCGTCGCCGATGGGCGGCTGTCCTGCCAGCTCTACCAGCGCTCGGCCGACGTCTTCCTCGGGGTGCCGTTCAACATCGCCTCCTACGCCCTGCTGACCCACATGGTGGCGCAGGTCACGGGGCTGCGCCCCGGCGATTTCGTGCATACGCTCGGCGACACCCATCTCTACGTCAACCATCTCGACCAGGCGAAGGAGCAACTGAGCCGCGACATCCGCCCCCTGCCGACCCTGACCTTGAACCCGGACGTCAAGCGGCTCGAGGATTTCCGCTTCGAGGACGTGGTGATCGAAGGCTACGATCCCCACCCCGCCATCAAGGCGCCGATCGCGGTGTGAAAAGGTGGGGCCATTCGTCGGTGCCGGTGGAATTGGCGTGACGCGTGGCGGTGGCTGTTATAACATCCGTGGCCACAAGCAAGGAGGTCGCCATGTCCAGTCTCAAGATTCGCAAGATCGGCAATTCTCTCGGCGTCGTCCTGCCGCAGGAGGTGCTGGCTCGGCTGCGTGTCGAGGAGGGTGACAAGCTCTTCGTTCACGATACGCCGGATGGTATCGCGTTAACACCGACCGATGCTGGCTTCGAGCAGCAGATGAAGATCGCCCGTGAAGTGATGCACCGTCGTCGCGCCGTTCTGCGTGAACTCGCAAAGTAGCGTCGATCGCTATGTCGGAACCCCTGTGGCTGTCCTTGGCGGCCGTCCTCGCCATTCACGATGAACAGATCACGCTTCATGGCGGCCTCACCGGCTTGCGCGATGGTGGCCTGCTGGAATCGGCAATGTCCAGGCCACACCTGACGTTCCAGTCTGGCG